>CAJDTR010000074.1_pt1 | contig 12265 bp, 8 predicted proteins | sample 7389891 | NCBI WGS metagenome assembly CAJDTR01 (sample SAMEA7055657, study PRJEB34461) | soil metagenome | biome: terrestrial ecosystem; feature: Peninsula; material: soil | place: Antarctica | collected 2016 | reverse complement strand
TGGATCAATACCACGCATTGCGAAGCAAACAGCATTTTCGATCCTAGCGAGATATCTTTCGTCCCCAGACGTTCGAGGCTGTGGAAGGTTTTTTTCGGCATCGGGATATGGTCGGTCAGCAGGAAGCAGGGATTGGCGTGAAACACCTGCTCGCGAATCGGCGTCCCTTTCCTGTCCATCACAAACAGCTGATGGTCTGCGGCCAACTCCTGCACCAGCCGCTCGAAGCTCAGAGTGCGCACCGTCACGCCGGCTTCCACCGGTCGCGTTTCTTCCTTGCCCATTCCTTGTGAAGCATCCAGCGCCTTGGCGATCTTGCCCAGCAGGGCGCGCTCGTCGAAGCCGCCGATGTCGTGCATGGCGTTGGCGTCGAAGCGGATCGTGCGCGAGAAATCCTGGGTGCTTTCCAGTACCAGATAGACCGTCACATCCGCGCGATGCGACTGGGCCACGAAGATCGCGTTCATAAGCGTATGCGCGAGGATTTCCGTATGCGCCTCCTTGCCAACGGACGCCAGCAGTTTCTGGCTGTCCGTGGGTGCCGCCCGCGCTCTGAGTACAAAGGTTCGCATGCGTTTCTGGACAGAATGGCCGAGGAAAAATGCGCGCACGGGGCGCGGAAAAACTTACGAAGGATTCACAGCGGCCATCTGCCGGAGCGCCGCGCGCGCCAGCATGGGCGAGAGCAGTTGCAGCCATTCGATATCGCTGGTCCGCTGTTGGCATGGAAGCAGGTCGAAATGGCACAGCGTACCAAACGGATTCCCGTCGGTGTCGCGCAGCAACACGCCGCAGTAGGAAATCACGGGGGTTGCCTTGGAGCGGAGAGCGGTTCGAGGATCCTGGCGGGCATCCTCGACGGCAAGCGACCCGCCAAACTGCGGGACCAGCGCGCAGTAGGTCGTGCCGATTGGCGCATTGTCGCCGCGAAGCAACAACCCCTGCGTTTCGAGCACGGTCTGGACGCCGCTGATAGCGCGCGCGGCAGTTGGATCGAAAGAAAAGTCGGTCGGGTCCATCGTGTCGTCGTCAGGTAGGCCCAAGTTTGGTATCCATCTTCGCACCGAAGATGCAGGCGTGCACGGCGGGCACCGAGATCGACTACAGCGCCACTTCCAGCACCTCGCAGGGCACGGTGGCGTCGAGCACGTAGTCCATACCGGAAGGGATCACGCAGGCATCGCCGGGGTCGAGTTGCTGCGCGCCAATCGCGCTGCCCCGCAACGCCAGACGACCGGCGAGAACCGAAAGGAATAACAGCCCGCCTGGTTGCACTCGCGATGCGGACGCGGCGCCGGGTGCCAGCAGCAGTGCACGCAAAACCCGAATCCTGGCAAGTCCGCCGGTGGCTACGGCGATACCGGTGTCGCGGTACTCGAATCCACGATGGGCGCAAAGCTGCCAGGTCGCGTTCGCGGCCACATGGCGAACGAAGCGCTGGCCGCTGAAACTGCGTTCGGGTTGGAGTCGCGCGTTCGGCAGATCAAAGGCATGTTCGCGCAGTGTTTCGTGTTCGGCGGGGCCGCTGATCTCGAGAACTTCCAGGCCCGGCGATGCTTCGAGCACGCGATGGCGGATGGCCGGCGGCTGCAGAACGCAATCGCCGACTTGCATGACGAAGGGTTCGCCCTGGTCTTCGTACACCACGCGCACCCAGCCGTGCAGGCAATAGATCATCTGGAAGCGGACACGATGGTAGTGCACGTAATCCGGCACCGGCCCACCGGCGGGGATGCGGATATGCGAGGCGATGTAGCGACCGCCGAGCCGCCCGGGAATCACATCACGGTAGAGCATGCCGGCGCGCCCGGCAGCCATTGCGCCGTCGTTCGTGCGACTGATGAGGAATGCTTGTTCGGCTACGGGCATGGTGATCGGGGCGTCGTCGTCGACCAGCAAAATGCGTACGCCATCGGGCGCGGCAAGTTCGTGCGTGTCGAAGCCGGCAATCCATGCACTGCTGCCCGACAGGCGCAAGATCAGTGCGGCGCGGCTTGCGCGGTGCGGGCCGGCGAACTCCAGGCGCAGTGCAATGCCGGCCCCGGAAAGCACGGCGACGCGTGGTGAATCGGCTGGCATGATCATGTCGAGCCGAAAGCCGAGCTTGCCGGTGTAAAAAGCGATTGCTTCCGTTAGATCGGCGCAAGGGACGATAACCTGCGCGTGGTCGGGCGATCGCAGCACTTCGACGGGGGACGGACCAGGCATGCGGGGTGTCCATGAATCGAGTATGGAATTTGCGGGGTTACGGCACATCCGGCGCGCCGTTCCGAGCGCGCTCGAGAAGCGAGGTACCCTACGGCAATGGACACCTTCAAGACAATTCCACTTCCCGCAAGTGATCCATTCGACGATGCGCAGCGACTTGTCCGAGCGCGCGACTTCGCCGACGAGTTGGCGCGGCGCCGGACCGTGCGCGACTACGCATCCGACGCGGTGCCACGCGAGTTGATCGAAGCCTGCCTGCGCGCGGCGGGCACTGCCCCCAGCGGGGCCAACCAACAGCCGTGGCGCTTCGTGGCGGTGCAGGATGCCGGCATCAAACAGCGTATTCGCGAGGCGGCCGAGGCTGAGGAGCGCGAGTTCTACGAGCATCGTGCCACCGACGAGTGGTTGCAGGCGCTCGCGCCATTGGGAACCGGAGCGGACAAGTCGTTCCTGCAGATCGCGCCGTGGCTGATCGGCGTGTTCTATGAACGCTTCGGCGTCGATGCGGACGGCCACAAATCCAGACGCTACTATCCGCACGAATCAGTCGGCATCGCGACCGGCATGCTGATCACGGCGCTGCACCACGCGGGTCTGGCCACGCTCACGCACACACCCAGTCCGATGGGCTTTCTCAACCAGATACTGCAACGGCCCAAAAACGAGATGCCGTACATGCTGCTCGTGGTAGGCCATCCGGTGCGCGACTGCCGCGTGCCCGACATCCAGCGGATGCCGCTGGCGGACTACGCGACTTTCCTTTAGCTCGGGCACCGGGTCGTTGGACGAGTCGGCATGGGTAATGCTGCGGCAGTGGAAAGGGAACCATAGCGCCCGGTTTTCAGGTGCAATCCGGCCCGAATTGTTGGAAACTTGTCGAACTGCCCATTGCCGGTCGTGCCAGCTGAAAGGATGCCGTCGGCGCGACCAGGACGCCGATCGCGATCCTCGACAAAGCTTTTCGCGCGCTCCTCACCACGCTCGCCAACACGCAGTCATTGAACATCCGTTGCCAATGTTTCCAACACCGTCTTCCAATCGCATCCCGACGTGACGCCATGACCCAAGTCGCCGCAGTACATACCACCGCTCAGGACGCCCGCGCCGCCGCGCGCGACCTCGCCGAAAAGATCCACAGTCAGATGGACTCCCCGCCCAACGCATTGGTGGTGTTCGCGTCCTCGGATTACGACGCCACCACGCTGTTGAGCGAGCTCCAGGCGGCGGTGCGCCCCGGCATTCTGGTCGGATCCTCGTCAGCGGGGGAGTTCACCCACGGCACTGCCGGCGTCGGCACGGCCAGCGCGCTTGCCATCTGGTCGGCGGAATTGAAGTTCGCCGTTGGCATCGGCCACGGCGTAAGTCGCGATGGGCGCAGCGCGGCGCGCGACCTGGTATCAGGGTTCCAGGGGCTCGACAGCGATTACCCGCATCGTGCGGCGCTGGTGATGAGTGATGCGCTGGCCGGCCACGCCGAGGCGCTGGTGGAAGAACTGACTCTGCGCACCTCAGGTCGCTACGTGCTGGCCGGTGGCGGCGCGGGGGACGATGCGCGCTTCGCCAGGACCCACGTCTTTTTGGGCACCGAAGCGCACACCGATGCCGCGGTCGCGCTGGAAATACTCAGCCACAAGCCGATCGGCGTCGGTGTTGGTCATGGCTGGGAGCCAGCCAGTCCGGCGATGCGAGTTACCGAGGTCGACGGCATGCGCCTGGTCGGGATCAACGGGCAACCGGCCATCGAGGCGTTCGACGCGCAGGCGCGCGAGCAGGGCAAGGCCTTCAACCACGACGACCCGATGCCGTTTTTCCTGCACAACATCCTGGGCATCGCTACGGGTGACGGCTATCGTTTACGGGTACCGCTGGCAGTCCACGAGGATGGCAGCATCACCTGCGCAGCGGAAATCCCCGAGCACTCGCGGGTGCACATCATGAATACGTCCAGCAAGTCCGCGTCAAACGCCGCAGCGCGCGCCGCCGAGCGCGCACTGGCTTCGCTGGAAGGTCACGCCCCGCAGGCGGCGCTTTTCTTCGACTGCGTGGCCACGCGGCTGCGCTTGGGCGACGATTTCGCCTATGAATTGGGGACCGTGGTGGAGCGCCTTGGTCCGGCCAAGATGGTCGGTTGCAACACCTACGGCCAGATTGCCCGTGCCGAGGGTCAGTTTAGCGGTTTCCATAACTGCACGGCCGTGGTGATGGTGATTGCCCAATAGCATGGACGTGCGTGCCGCCATCGCGTGGGCTACGTGCATGTCCGGCGAGGACCACCGCGAGGCCGCCTTGCGCGAGTTGGCGCAGCAAGCCGGAGCGAACGAGGCACTGCTGCTGGTGCGCGACCACGACACCGGCGCGATGCTGCCGGTCTCCGGTGCGCGCCAGACGCTGCCGGCTGGTGCCGGTTGGAGAGGGTTGCTGCAGTCGCTGCGTGAGCACGGGACGTTCCGCACCGAAGTCGAGTCGTTGCACGGCGAAGGCCCACAGGTTGCGCTGGCCCATTCGGAGGCGGGTGTGGCGCTGGTGCTGGTTGGAGGCGCGCCGCGGGTGCAGGAACTGGATGATCTGCACCCTGTCTTGCCGCTGCTTGGTTCGGCGCTTGCCTGCGAACAACAGGCTCGCGCGATTGCCGGAGATTTGCGCACGGCCCACAGTGAGATGCGCCAGTACGCGGCCCAGGCCAAAGTGCTGGACGAGACCCGGCTCAAACTGGACGAAACCGTGCGTCAGCTGGGCGAGCAGGCGCGACTCGCGTTGGAAGCCGATCGCGCCAAGGACGAGTTTCTGGCCATGCTGGGCCATGAGTTGCGCAATCCGCTGTCGCCCATCGTCATGACCCTGGAAGTTTTGCGCCTGCGGGGTGCCTGGCGACCGGAGCTCGACGTGGTCAAGCGTCAGGTGCGGCACATGGAGCGGCTGGTGGGAGACCTGCTGGACATCTCACGCATTGCCCGCGGCAAACTCACCCTGACACCGTTCCCGCTGGACCTGACCGAGGTGCTGGCGCTGGCGCGCGAGGCGGCCCCCGAGTTGGCCCGCAAGCGCCAGCCACTTCGCTGGGACGTACCCGTCGAAGGGCTGTCAGTACGGGGGGACAAGTCGCGGCTGGTGCAGGTATTTTCCAACCTGCTGGACAACGCGGCCAAGTACAGCAACGAGGGCAGCGAGATCCGCATGCATGCCCGCGTCGAGAACGGCAGCGTGCGCGTCAGCGTCCACGACCAAGGCATCGGCTTGGCCCCTGAACAGCTGGAGCAGGTGTTCGAGATGTTCGAGCAAGGCGGGCGCACGGGTGCGTTTGCCGGCGGCCTCGGCCTGGGGTTGGCCATTGTCCGCAACCTGGTCCGCCATCATGACGGCCGTGTCTGGGCCGAAAGCGATGGGCTCGAACGCGGAAGCAGCTTCCATGTCGAGCTGCCGTTGCTGAAAGAGGCCTGCGAACACACTGGCGTCGCGCCCGCCGAGCCGGCTGAAAAGTTGCCGTTGCGGGTGATGTTGGTTGACGACAATGCGGATGCATTGAGGACACTGGGTCTGGTGTTGCAACTGAGCGGTTACGAGGTGCTTGAAGTGGGTAGCGGCGCCGAAGCGCTGGCGCGGGCGCCGGAGTTCGAACCTGAGGTGGCGGTGCTCGACATCGGCATGCCGGAAATGGATGGGGTGACCCTGGCGCGCCTGTTGCGCGAGCGCTTGGGGGAAGCCACGCCGCAACTGGTGGCACTCACCGGCTTCGGCCAGCAGTCGGACCGCACCCGCGCTCTGGAGGCCGGCTTTGACGAATTTGTCGTCAAGCCCGTGGATCCGGTCCAGATCGAGCAGACGATCCGTCGGCTGGCTGCGCAACCGGAGCCTGAAGTTGGGACGCCCAAGCGCTGAAGCTTCGCGCAATGGGGCAGTGGCCTGATTGGGATGATCGCGCCGGCATTCCCGGCGGTAGCGACGATAAAGATCGTCACTGGACCCTGCATTGCTTGCGCCGCTTGCGCGCCAGGCTGTCGGCACTCGCAGCGTCACCCGGGGAATACGCCTCGGTCCATTGTGGAAACAATCACCCCGAAAACAGCCTCATCGGCTATGGGTCTGGCTTCTATTGCAAACTGGAGTTGGGGGCTGCAACGGATGCTTTCGGCAAAGTAACCGTGAATATCGTCGAGCCATCCGTGGTCTGCGCGCTAACTTCGCCACCGTGTGCCTTTGCGATCTCGCGGACGATGAAGAGACCCAGGCCCAAACTTCGTTCCTCGCCGTGAGCCGCTTTTTCAGACCCACGCCTGAGAGGTTCGAACAAACTATTGAGCGCGATCGTGGTTAGAGGCGCACCGTCGTTCTTGACCGTCAGTTTGGTTTCATCCCCATTGCCTTCGAGCGTGACGTAAATAGTTCCGTTCGCTTTACCGTACTTCACTGCATTGTATACAAGGTTGGCGACGGCAATCCGGATTCTGGACACGTCAACGGAGCCTTCCATCGAGCCCGTGGCTTCGAATTCAATCGACGCTTGCGGCAGCAGCGTGCGCAAGAGATCTATCTCTTCGCGGACAGCCATTGCCAGATCGCGATCGCTTCTCGTGATTCGCATGCCAACCCCGAGCGACGTGCGGCTGTAATCGAGCAGGTCGTCAAGCAGGTCGGTCATGCGTTTGCCGCTGCGAATCAGCCGATCGGTCTGTTCGGTAAAGGGTGTGTCGCGCGCCATCATCGACATGATCTGGGCTGTCATCACAATCACATCGAGGGGGCCTCGAAGGTCGTGTCCGAGCACGCCCAGAAAGACCTGGCGCCACGACTCTGCTTCTGCGCTGAAATGTGCCACGGATTCCGCAACGGCCTGATCGATCGCCTCGTTGAATCTCATGAGTTCTTCGAAGCTCAAGTCGGACAACACGTGTTGCTCGGCCCAGAGACGCATGACCGACGCGCGCATCGCCCGATATTCAGCCACCATCTGATCCGCGTTGAATCCAGCCTTCGCCCGCAGGCGCCCGTGATTCTGGGCGGCCGTCTTTGGACCGTCGTTCCGGGCGCTGCGTCCTTCGGACTTGGTCCGTTGTTGTTCGTTGCTTTGGGAGGTTCTCAGATCCAGGATGACCGCTTCAATAATCTCGGGAAGATGATCCCGAAGAGCTTCAGCATCCAGATGCACGGCGGTCGGTGCCTGGGCCCGTGCAAATGCTTCGGCAGCGTCAGCGATTGCGACAGCGTTCGCTTCGATGAAATCAGCCAGTTGTGTCTGAGTGCCCACGGTCCTTTCCTTCCCCTGATCAGTGCACTAGCTTCGTGCCTAAGACGCGCGGGTGCAACCCGCTCATAAAGACAGGTGTCAGGTTGCGATTTATCCAGTCACCGCGTCGTGGATCTTTGCGATATCGACCTTATTTCGCATTGAGACCGAGGCAGTGGATCCCGAGCGCCGTGAATTCTAGCGTAAGCACATCATTCTCCTTGCCTGCCCGTAAGGCGCGGCGCTCGGAGAACTGAACCTGCTGTGCTCCAGGAGAACGTCCTGGCGTGGAACGTCACGGCGTCGAGCGCGGTACCGTCGTACCAGATGCTGATCGTGGTCCTGCTGTCCATCTTTGGTCTTCCGGGTCTGGACAAACAAGAACGATCTCAGAGATAAGAATGCCCGCTCCACTTTGTCTAATCCGTTTTCCAGCAGGATCCGGCTGATCGGCCATGAGGCATTGGTGGGCGCTTCTTGTGGCATGCTGACTAGCCCTGTCCGCGCGGAAATGCCCATGCCCATCCGCGATCGCCAAAACGCAGTCGTGGCCGGAAAAAGGCCCGCGAATCTCGTGTTCGTGGATAGACCACACTTGGCGGAAAGATCATGCCGCCGATCTCGCGGCACGTTTTTGGCAAGAGGAAGGCTGCTGCGAGCGTTGCCCGGTGAGTGGCTATGAACCCGCGCGTGGTACGCATCGGGTGCGCGGGGTGGTCGATTCCCTCGCAACACGCCCACTTGTTTGGCGAAGGCGACAGCCACCTGTCCCGCTACGCGACCCGTTTTGATGTGGCCGAGATCAACTCCACCTTCCATCGTCCGCACCAGCCGCTAACATTCGAGCGCTGGGCGGCGAGCGTACCGGCATCGTTTCGGTTTTCGGCCAAATTGCCGAAATGGATCACCCACGAGGCGCGGCTATACGGCACTGGCGATGCGCTGACCGCGTTCTTCGATGCCGTGGCCGGCCTGGGACCGAAGTTGGGCGGCGTCCTGGTGCAGCTACCGCCAAGCCTGGCCTTCGATGCGCGCGTTGCCGATCGATTCTTCGCCATGCTGCGGCGCCGCTGCCCGGTCCGGATCGCGTGCGAGCCGCGTCATGCGAGCTGGTTCGGTCCTGCTGCCGATCTCCTGTGGACGCGATATTCGATTGCGCGCGCTGCCGCCGATCCCGCGTCACTGCCGGCAGCCGCGCTTCCCGGCGGCGCGGCGCGCAGCGCCCGCTGGAGTTACTGGCGCTGGCATGGATCGCCGCGGATGTATTACAGCCGTTACGATGATGAGGTGCTGCGGAACCTGGCACACGCCCTGGTGCGCGAAGGCCATGCGCGCGCGCCGAGCTGGTGCATCTTCGACAACACCGCGCATGGACATGCCACGGCCGACGCCACGCGTCTGCAGGACATCCTCGCCGCCAGATAAAATAGGTGCCACAAATAAAATAGGTGTCAGGAACAATTCCTGACAGCACACAGATCTAGCTCCGGGTTCCCGCTTGAGCTGCCGACCGCTCATCGCGCCCGATCCGACTGAATAAGATTGGGCTTCCGGGCCCAGCACCGTCCGCCCGATTTCCAATCAATCGAATCCGTTCTTGAAGATGGTGTCGCTGACCTGGACGGCGACCGCATTGGAATATTCGGAGGTGTCATTTGTTTTGCAGGTCGGCAGGATGACGCCGTTGTTGCCGATGAAGCATTTCAGTTGCGCCTGCCAGCCACCGCCGCCAGCGGGCGTATCGGTAAGCGGCGTGATATCGGTGGTGGTCATGACGATCCGGCTCCCGACCGATACACCAGTGACGGTCGCCGTGCAGCGCCCTGCCGAGCAGGCGGCGCTGTTGGCAGGTTTGCCCAGCGCATCGGTTGTCACGAGTTGCTCGCCAATGAACGTCATGGTCGACGCCGCGGCCGTCGTAGCCGCATTGATTACGAAGAACTCGAGGCGGAAATTCGCCGGACCATGCGTGACGAGCGACCACTGCAAGGTGGTTGTGCCACCGCTGCTGCTCGGCGCGGTCGAGCCGCTGCACGCGCCGGAACCTTCGGTGCCGAGACAGATCTGCGCCGGCGCCTGGTCACGATTGGCGTAGTTCGGTGGAAATTCCGAATGCGGACCATCGGCCGCGTTCTCGGGGTGCTCGAGATCGATGTCGATACCGGTCGTGGTCACGGCGTTGTGGTAAACGCGGTTGCGCTGGAACAGGTTGCTCCAGCCGTTCTGGTCGCCGCCACCGTGGCGCAGCTTGATGCCGTTGCGCTTGTTGGCCGCGATCGTATTGGCGTCGCTGCCGTTGGGGCCGCCAATAGTCGTCGCGCTGGCGGCGTCGATATGGATGCCGTCGACGCCATTGCCGAGGGTCAGATTGCCCGCGAATGCCGGGCTGACGCCGATCGAATTTCCGGTGATGCTGGTGCTGGCCGTCCCGCTGCCGCGGATAACGATGCCGTGGCGAGCGTTCGCCGCGACGACGTTGCCGCCGCCAATCGAGTTGCCGCCAATTGTCACGATGATGCCGTCGCCTTTGTTGCCATAGGCGGACGAATTGAGCGCCGTGCCGGTTGGAAACTCGGCAAGTCCGATCGTGTTGCCGATTACCTTCACGCTGTTGCTCGCGCCGGTAATCAGGATGCCGCCATTGTCACCGCCAAGCGTGTCGGGAAACGCGTTGTTGTTTGCGCCCTTGTTGTCGGCGATCAGGTTGGCCGGACCTATAACGAGCGAGGTGCCACTCGGATTGAGACTTGCCGCGTTCGTATCCGGTTTGGTATCGGTGACGATGCCGCTCAAGGCATTGCCGATATGTGCGCTGGGTAAAGTCGCACTCAAGCCGATGCGGTTACCCATGATGAAGTTGGGCAGGAACACACTCCCTGCGTCGACTTGGATACCGTTGGCGCCGTTGCCGCTGATGACATTGTCCGGGCCGATCAGGTTGCCGAAGGTCGATCCGACCAGGTGCACGCCATTGCCGCCATTCGGGATCGCCACGTTGCCAGTGAAGTCGGTGCCGATCATGTTGCCGCTCACGGTGACTGCGGCGAGGTTCTGGCTGAAGATTTCGATGCCGTTCTGGGTGTTACCCGAAATCACGTTGTTGCTGATGAGCACGGGGTCCAGCGAGGCGAGCGCAGTGGCCAGGTTGTTGGAGAACGCATTGATCTGTGAAGCGTCGACCGGCTGTACCGGGAAACTGTTGTAGAGATTGAGGAGAAAATTCGAGCTCGTATCGGGATAGACGTGCGAAGCGGACACCGAAATACCATGCCCGGTGTTCGGCATCGCCACCAGACCGGTTGTGGTCACGCCGATGTAGTTACCGGTGAACACATAGTTGTGGCCGTTTGCACTGATACCGTTGCCGCTGCAGTTGCCGATCACCAGGTTCAGCAGGTGTGAACCGGTCGCGCCGTCGCTGTGGCCGACGGCTGCTGTACCCGAATCGGTCAGGTCGAAGCAGCCGTGGCCATTGCCGTTGATGGTCGCTTGGTTGCCATTGACCGTAAACGGCGCCCTTAACTGTGGCAGGCCGCCATTGACCACAGTGATCAATGGCACGCCGATATTGATGGTGTGGGCACCCGCGCGCGTGTTTCCGATCGTGATCGCCGCACGCAAGCTGCATTGCGCGTGGTTGCCGAGATCCGCACATGCGTTGGTGACGGCGGGATCCTGACCGGCATCGGTGCCGACGTTGACGTTGTAGATATCCGCGCAAGCCGGCATCGCCATCGCAAGGAGCAACCCGCCAGACAGCCATTGCCCACGCCGCAGCCGTGCAGCTGCCGATGGATGACTCATGCGCATGCGTGCGGCTCGTATCGATTTCATGGTCCTTCCCCATTCATTTGTCGTGCCCGTGAGCGCAGCGCTCGCGGCCGGGCACTTTAGAGATACTCCAAAGCGCCCCCAAACCGGACATTCCACTGAAACCCTTTAGTACTCCCCTGCAGAAAACGAAGAAGTAGCCGCGACGGCGCACTCACAAAAAAGGGAACATGTTGGGCCATCGATTCTCCTCGCGCCGTTGCATTCAGGGATCAAAGCCGTCTTGAAATATCAGGTCCTGGAACTCGAACGCACCGATATCGCAGCGTACGCCTTGAGGACGCGACACGCCGCGCTGGTCGATTACCAGCAGGGCACCGAAATTGTCATCGCAGCCTGCCGGATCTCCCGCGTCGATCGCGGCACTCCCGGCCAGCAATGCATGCGTCTGCGTGAGTCCGCCGTTGTTTCCGAGAACGGGCGAAAGTCCCGGTTTGATTCCGGTCGCGTCGCCGATGCCGACGAACGTGCACGAACCATCGGTCGAACCGACGAGGTTGTAGCTGGACGTCAGGGTGCCTGCCGCCAATGTGCAATCGGGCGCGTTGTCGGCGGGATTGGCGTCCGTGTTGTAGGCCAGGATGCTGTTGATGATCGTGCTCGGATTCGAGCCGGCCATGTATACGCCGGCGCCGGTATCGAATCTGTTCGGATTCGTCTGCGCGCTGTTGAGGACGACGGTGCTGTTTGCCATGTGCAGCGAGCCGCCGCTTTCGATGTCGATACCGCCGCCGTTTCCCACGGTGTCATTGCCGCTGATCGTGCTGTTGCTCACGAGCAGGGTCGCCTGCGCATAGATGCCGCCACCCGCGCCGCCGCCCTGATAGGTCTCCGAGTTGCCGGAAAACGTCGAACCGCTGATTTCCAAATAACGGCTGGAATCGATAGCCGTGTAAAGGCCGCCACCGCCGAAATACGCACTGGTGTTGTTGCTGACGACGCAGTCGCGGATGGTTCCTGGCGAAAAGATCGTCAATCCGCCGCCGGTCTTGGCGGCATGATTGG
>CAJDTR010000065.1_pt1 | contig 12307 bp, 8 predicted proteins | sample 7389891 | NCBI WGS metagenome assembly CAJDTR01 (sample SAMEA7055657, study PRJEB34461) | soil metagenome | biome: terrestrial ecosystem; feature: Peninsula; material: soil | place: Antarctica | collected 2016 | reverse complement strand
CCGCGACACGGTGGAAACGCATCTTGCCCTCGGCAATTTGTTTCGTCGTCGTGGCGAGGTCGACCGCGCCATTCGCGTGCATCAACATTTGATCGCGCGCCCTAATTTGAGCGAAGCGGAAAAAACGGTCGCGCTGCTCGAACTGGGTGAAGACTACATGCGCGCGGGCGTGCTCGACCGCGCTGAAACGCTTTTCCGCGATTTGGTCGCGATGGGAGCGCTGGTGCCGCCGGCTTTGAAACATCTGATCGGCATCTACCAGCACGAGCGCGACTGGAGCAAGGCGATCGAGCATGCCGAGCGCCTGCAGCAGGCGATCGGTGATTCGCAAGGCGCGACCATTGCGCAGTTCTACTGCGAGTTGGCCGAGCAGGCGCGCGCGCGTGGTGATCGCGACGCGGCGCGCGCGCGTGTGGCAGACGCGTTCCGCGTCGAACCCGATTGTGTGCGCGCATGCATGATTGACGGACATATCGAATCGGCTGCCGGCAATCTTGACACCGCAATCACCTCTTTCGAACGCGTGGCGCAACTGGATATCGATTACGTTCCGGAAATTCTCTCGCCGCTGCTCGACTGTTATGCGCGCGCCGCGCAGATGCAGCGTGCCGAGGAATTTCTGGGCGGGATAATCGAGCGTTATCACGGCGTGTCGCCGGTACTTGCGCTGGCCAAGTTGTACGCATCTACCCGCGGTGAAGCGGCTGCGGCGGAATTTCTCAACCGCGTTTTGCGCGAGCGTCCATCGGTACGGGCGCTGATGGCACTTATCGATGTGAATCTGCATACCGCGAGCGGTGCTGCACGAGAGAACTTCTTGATCCTGCGTGACCTCACCCACAAACTGGTCGAAGGCAAGGCGATGTACCGCTGCAGGAAATGTGGCTTTGGCGCAAAGGCGCATCACTGGCAATGCCCGAGCTGCAAGAGCTGGAGCACGGTGCGTCCGATACACGGCGTGGTCGGCGAATAAGGCAGGCGCCGATGCTCTACTGGCCAGGCATGCCGTGGACGACCGTTCCTGCAATCACGTTTGTGTTGAGCTTGGTCGTCACACGGCTTGGTATTGTCTATGCGATGCGGCGCAGACTACTGGACCTGCCGGGAAGACGGCGCTCCCATGCCACGCCGACGCCGCGCGGAGGCGGCATCGGCATCATCGTCGGCATCGTCTTTTCGCTGATCAGCTTCACTGGATGGTCGAGGGTGCTGGGTGCAACGGTTGTCGCTGGTTTGCTGGCAGCCATCGCGCTCGTCGCCGTGGTTGGCTGGGTCGACGATCATCGCGGCCTGAGCGCGTTGCCGCGCATCGCGGCGCATGCTGTTGCGCCGCTCCTTGCGCTCGGCGTGCCGGCGTTGATCGGGTTGGCCGACCTCCCGACCCATGAAGTGCTGCCCTACGCGCTGGTCTGCGCGGTGGTATTCATCGCGATCGTGTGGTCGATCAACCTGCACAATTTCATGGATGGCATCAACGGTTTGCTCGCGCTGCAGGCATTGTTCGTGTTTGCGGCTATCGGCGTGTTGTTCGTGCACGTCGAGCATCGCCCGGAGGCGGCTTGCATGTTATTGCTCGCTTCCGCCGTCGCCGGATTTGTTCCATTCAATTTCCCGCGCGCCCGCATTTTCATGGGCGATGTCGGTAGTGGCGTGCTCGGGCTACTCGTCGCACTCGTTGTCTTGTGGCAGATGAGCCTGCCTGCGATCGCTCTTGCCAGCGGAATCGTGCTGTGTTCCGCCTTCGTCATCGATGCCACCTGCACACTGCTTTCGCGCATGTTGCTCGGTCGGCGTTGGTATAGTGCGCATCGCGAGCATTTGTACCAGTGGCTGGTGCGCTGCGGGCATTCGCATACGCAAGTTGTGGCGCTCTACATGGGTTGGAATGTGCTGATCGTGCTGCCTGTTGTTTGCTGGATGAATTGGATGCCCACGGCGGTCGTCGCTGGGGTCGGCGTTCCAGCGGCCGGATTTGGCGCGGCGACGGGGGTGTATGCGACTGGCATCGCACTGTGGTGGTTCGCCAAGCGCTGGTCTCTGAACGCGGTCGCAACTCGGAGACGACATGCTGCGTAAGATCATTGCCGCGATCCATCCGCGCTTGGCGGTTGTCGCGCACGACATGCTGATGGTGTGGCTGGCATGGACGGCGCTCAGCATGCTGCGCTGGTCGCTTGCGCCCAACCCATCGCCGGTGTCGCTGTTCGGCACCGAGGTCTGGCTGGTGCTTGCGGCGCAAGGCTTGATCTTCTGGTGGACCGGCCTGTATCGCGGCCTCTGGCGTTTCGCCAGCATGCCGGACATCTGGAATATCTTCCGCGCCTGCCTGCTCGGCGCATTCGCGGTTGCGATCACGCTGTTTTTGTACAACCGTCTCGAGACCGTCCCGCGCACGGTGCTCGCGTTGTATCCATTTGTCCTGGCAATCCTGCTCGGTGTGCCGCGTTTGCTGTATCGCTACTGGAAAGACAGTCGCCTCGATTTCATCACGCGCGTGCCGAGCTTGCGCATCCTCGTGCTGGGTGCAGGCAAGGCGGGCGATGCATTGGTTCGCGATCTACGGCGCGAGAATCGCTACATTCCAGTCGGTTTTCTTGACGACAACGCACTCCTGCGCGGCTCGCGCTTGCACGGAATCCCGGTACTTGGAACCCTCGACCAGTTGCCACAGCTCGCGCGCGAGACAGCGGCGGAAATGCTCGTCATCGCGATGCCGGCGGCGAACAAGGTGCAGATGCGTCGTGCAGTCGACCTTTGCGAGTCATGCAATCTGCCATTCCGCACCGTGCCGCGTCTGGAAGATGTTGTGGCCGGACGTTCGAGTTTCAACGAACTCAAGGAAGTTGCTATCGAGGATCTGCTCGGCCGCGAGCAAGTGCAGCTCGACTGGACCGCGATCCGCACGCGTCTGGCGGGCAAGCGCGTGCTGGTAACGGGCGGCGGTGGTTCCATTGGCGCGGAATTGTGCCGTCAGGTTGCACGTCTGGGCGCCGAGTCGCTGAGCGTGCTGGAGTTGTCCGAATTCAACCTCTACACGATAGAGCAGGAAATGCGCCGGGATTGTCCCGAGTTGCTGTTCAACGCATGGCTTGGCGATTGCGGCGATCCGATGACTTGCGAACGCGTATTCGCCAACGCACGCCCGCAGGTCGTTTTCCATGCAGCGGCCTACAAGCACGTTCCGCTGCTGCAAGGACAAATACGCGAAGCGTTCCGCAACAACGTGCTCGGCACGCGCGCAGTGGCGGAAGCGGCCGATCGCCATGGCGCTGACAGCTTCGTGTTGATCTCGACCGACAAGGCAGTCAATCCGACCAGCGTGATGGGCGCGTGCAAGCGGGTTGCGGAATTGTTTTGCCAGAATTTTGCGCGCGAATCACACACGCGGTTCATCACGGTGCGATTCGGCAATGTGCTCGATTCAGCGGGTTCTGTCGTGCCGCTGTTCCGCGAACAAATCCGCGCGGGTGGTCCGGTCACCGTCACACACCCCGAAATCACCCGCTATTTCATGACCATTCCGGAGGCTTGCCAATTGATTTTGCAGGCATCGGTGCTGGGCAAAGGTGGCGAGATTTTCGTGCTCGACATGGGCGAACCGGTGAAGATTCGCGACCTTGCCGAACAGATGATCCGTCTTGCCGGCAAGCATGAAGGAGGCGATATCGCGATCGTTTACAGCGGTCTGCGCCCCGGCGAAAAACTGTTCGAGGAACTGTTCCACCCGCAGGAGCATTACAGCGACACCGAGCATGCAAAGATTCTGCTTGCGCAACCGCGCAACATGGCATGGAGCCTGTTGACCACGCAGTTGCGCCAGGGCGAACTTGCCGTGCGCGATTTCGACGAGGACATGCTGAAGCGCATTCTCGACCAACTGCTGCCGGAATTCGCGACGAGCGCCACCCCGACAGCTGGCGTGGTGGTCGCTTTTGGTGGTCGCCACAATGCCTGACAAGGACATCGCATGAGCCAACATTTGCGCAAGGTCGTTTTTCCGGTCGCCGGTCTCGGCACGCGTTTCCTGCCGGCCACGAAAGTCGTGGCCAAGGAAATGTTGCCTGTACTGGATCGTCCGTTGATCCAGTACGCGGTCGACGAAGCGGTTGACGCCGGCGCGGACACTCTGATTTTCGTCACCAACCGCTACAAGCATGCGATCGCCGACTATTTCGACAAGGCCTACGAGCTTGAAAGCAAACTCGCTCATGCGCGCAAGCACGAGTTGCTGGCATTGGTGCAGGGCACGCTGCCCAAGCACGTGCGATGCGTGTTCGTGACGCAACCCGAGGCGCTTGGTCTGGGCCACGCCGTGTTGTGCGCCAAACCGGTCGTCGGCGACGAACCGTTCGGGGTAGTGCTCGCCGACGATCTGATCTGGAACGGTCCACCCTCCGCGGGACAACCTGGTGCGTTGCGCCAGATGGCCGAATTGGCGGCGTCGTCGAATGCCGCCGTGGTTGCGGTCGAGGAAGTGCCGCACGCCCAAACCGACAAATACGGCATCGTCGACGCGACGCCGGTGTCCGACCGCGCGGCGAAGATCAAATTTGTCGTCGAAAAACCCAAGCCGGCAGTCGCGCCGTCGAATCTCGCGATCGTTGGCCGCTACATCTTGCCCGGCCGCATTTTCGAATTGCTGGAACAGACCACGCCGGGCGCTGGCGGTGAGATTCAGTTGACTGATGCGATCGAAACACTGCTGCGCGAGCAAGATGTGCTGGCGTATCGCTTCCTGGGCACGCGCTTTGATTGCGGCAACAAGCTCGGTCTGGTCAAGGCAACATTGGCAATGGCGCTCGAGGACCCCAAGCTCGCGCCGGATGTGCGCCGCTGGATCGCCGCTCTATGATGAGTGCTCCGCGATGGAGTCATCGATGGATCTGAGCTGGATCCTCAACCAGCTTGGCGAAGACCGCACGCAGTATTTCGGTGCGGTGGCTCCGCCCATCGTGCAATCGTCGATCTTCGCGTTTCCGACTGTCGCAGCGATGCGCGCTGGATTTCGCGATGAACTTGGTCAGCACGTCTACACTCGTGGCAACAACCCGACCGTCGAAATCCTTCGCAAAAAAATTGCGGCGCTCGAGGGTGCCGAGGATTGCCTGATGTTCGGCAGCGGCGCCGCGGCGATATCGGCCGCTGCGATCGCTTGCGTATCGGCCGGCGATCACGTCGTGTGTGTCGCCAAGCCGTATAGCTGGACGCGCGCGGTACTGAAGGATCTGCTCGGGCGTTTCGGAGTAACGACGACGTTTGTCGATGGCACCGAGGTCGCGAATTTCGAGCATGCCCTGACCGAGCGCACGCGCCTCATCGTGCTGGAAACTCCAAATTCGATGACGTTCGAGCAGCAGGATCTGGCCGCGGTCGCCAGACTCGCGCAGGAGCGCGGCGCCCGTACCTTGTGCGATAACAGCTACGCCACGCCGCTCAACCAGTCGCCGATCGCGCTGGGCATCGATCTGGTCGCGCACTCGGCAACCAAATATCTCAACGGCCACAGCGATGTCGTAGCTGGCGCGCTGTGTGGCAGCAGGGCATTGATTCGCGAAATTTTCCGCGGACCCTACATGACGCTCGGCGCGATCCTCGGCCCCCACGACGCCTGGTTGATGATCCGCGGCTTGCGCACCTTGCCAATCCGCATGGAGCGCATTGGCGCGACGACGGCGAAGGTGCTCGCGTTTCTTGAAACGCATCCGCGCGTGCGCCGTGTATATTCCCCGCAAGCCAGCGGAAATGCGCAACTGGGTCTGACGAAGCGCCAGCTTTGCGGGACCAGCGGCTTGCTGACGATTGAACTCGATGCGATTGACGTCGCCGCGGTCGAGCGTTTTTGCAACGCGCTTGCACGCTTCCTGATGACGGTGTCCTGGGGTGGCTACGAATCGCTGGCGTTTCCGGTTTGCGCGGTATATCCGGAAGGCGCACCGATGCAGCCGCCAAGCGGAGTACCTCTGAATTTCGTACGTCTGTCGATCGGACTCGAGGAAGCCGACGTGTTGATAGCCGATCTTTCAAATGCGTTCGATCAACTTGGCGCTCGCTAACAGTCTGGTTGCGGCTGTTATGCTTTGCCGATGAACAAAATCCTGCTTTTATTGCTGATCGTCGTGCTAGCCGGTTGCCAGACCTTGCGCGAGGGAATGGTGGTTCATCGGCCGGCATCACCCATCGCGGCGGATTCGGCGGCGTTGTTCTCCGGGCAATTCGATAATCACGAACAGGTCTGGTCCGCGCGTGAGCATGCGCCGAGCGCCATGATGCCGCCGCATGTGATCGTCAACCTCGCCGCCACGAAAGATCCAGCGTGGTCCACCTGGCATATTGAGCTCGATGCAACTGCGTCGCTGGATGCTCTGTGGGCGATGCAGCGCGTCGTCGCCGCCGATGGCTCCCTCTCGCTGCTGCCCTATCGTGCGCTCGTCGCGGGCGCTGGCATAGGTGCCGCATTCGATGCGAAGCAATGGACGCCACTTGATGCCTGCGCATTGCGCGGCGAAGTCGGCGCAAGCCGCGTCCACGTTGCTGCGGAACCGATCGCGTGCGCTGCCCTTGCGCCAGGCGTCGGGCCGCAGGCTGCATTGCTGCCGTTGGCGATCGAACGGGAAGGCGAGTGGCTGCACGTGCGCCTGTTCACTGACCAGGCTCGCGGCGCGGACGTGCGCGAGGACGCGCGCAAGGTCGAGACCTACACTGGCTGGGCCGCCATCAACGGTGCCGGTCCGCAAGGTGCGGCGGACGGCAAGGACTGGCATATGGACCGCAGTTTGCATCTTGGCAGTGAAGGCGGGCGTACGCCGCTCACTTGGCGCGACGGCAAAGCGTCTGGCTATTCACTTCGCCTTGAACGCCTGACTTACGGCGACGACAACGTCGCCGTGCTCAAGCTCTCGCTGGTTGAAGATCAATCTGACCGCACGCTCGCCTACGCGTGGGCGAACCCGGAAGCGACCCGCATTGGTCTGAGCGTTGGCTGGGTCCAGGTGGGTTTGGAGCGAGCTATAACACCGGCTACCGGCAAGCGCTGACGGCGCGGTTGCGCGGGCAACGGCATCCGAAGCACGTCCGTCGCGCCAACGGGAACAAGCCATGCGGCATCAAGGCACCCGGCAAACGCGCTTTGTGGTGGTACAAATGTTCCATATACTTTGGCCTGGGGAAGGCCGGCGACTATGGGTATGAAGCATTCGACCGACCTGAACATTTTCGCGGTGCCACAGAGCCTCCCTCCGAAGCGAACCATCGATCGATCCTTGATCGCCGGTCTGGGGCTACTGGTCCTGTTGCTGACGTTGAACGCCAGTCTTGCCTATCGGAACACCTGGCAACTGCGCGAAGACGCCCATTGGGTGGCTCACACCCACGAGATGCTTGACCTCACTGGCAACGTGCTTGTGGCGCTGCTCGACGCCGAAACGGGCCAGAGGGGTTTCATCATTACCGGCGAGGACGCATTTTTGCAGCCCTATCAAGCTGCCGTCGCTCGGTGGGGCGCTCTCATGGCGCAGCTCAACGACAAGGCCAAAGACAGCCCGGGTCAGCAGGCGCGTATCAAGAAGCTGGAAGAAATGGCCACGCGACGATTGGCGCTCGCGAACGAGAGCATTGTCCTGCGCCGAAGAAGTGCGCAGGAAGCCACGTCGTTCCTCGCTGCCGGTGAGGGCAAGGCACAGATGGACGCCATTCGCCTGCACATTGGGGAAATGGAAAACTTTGAGGAGAAGCTGCTCCAGGACCGGAAGAACAACACCGACGTCGCCTACAGGATTGCCGTCACAACCGGCCTTCTTACCGCCGTCCTCGGGTTGCTGACCGTTTGGGCGTTCGTGAGGCTCCTCAACAGAAGCCTGGCAAGGAGGGAAGAAGATGCCGCGGTAATCGCCGAACAACGCGAACGATTGCGAACGACCCTCGCCAGCATCGGCGATGCGGTGATCTCGACGGACATTGCAGGTCGAATCACGAACATGAATGCCGTCGCCGAATCGCTGACGGGTTGGAAGAGCAGCGAAGCAGCGGGCGAGCCCCTAGATACGATCTTCCACATAGTGAATGAGGAAACGCGGCAGCAGGTTCAAAGCCCAGCGACGCGGGCGTTGCAGGAAGGCGTCATCGTCGGATTGGCTAACCACACCGTACTCATAGCCAAAGACGGCGCAGAGCGACACATTGATGACAGCGCCGCGCCGATTCGCTGCAAGGACGGCGAGATCGTGGGCTGCGTGCTTATTTTCCGGGACATCTCCGAACGACGGGCTCTGGAGAAACAAAACGTCGACCGCCTTGCGGATGCCCGCTTCCTGGCATCGATTGTCGAGTCGTCCGAAGATGCCATCATCAGCAAATCGCTGGACGGAATCATTCGGAGTTGGAACGCTGCCGCGGAACGTGTTTTCGGCTATTCCGCCACGCAAGCTATCGGACAGCACGTCTCTTTGCTTATTCCCGCCGAGCGAGCTGAAGAGGAAGATTTGATCATCGGGCGCATTCGCGCAGGAACGCGGGTGGAGCATTTCCAAACCGTGCGAGTGCGCAACGGCGGTGACACCATTGCCGTTTCGCTGACTGTCTCACCTATCAAGGATGATGCAGGGCAGGTGATAGGTGCTTCCAAGATTGTCCGCGACATCACTGCTCAAAAGCAGGCCGAACGAGAGATTGCCGAAAGCCAGGCGCGCAAGGCTGCGATTCTCGATACCGCTCTCGATTGCATCATCATTTGCGATCACGAAGGCAAGATCATCGAATTCAACCCCGCTGCCGAGCAGACGTTCGGCCATCGCCGTGAAGATGTCGTCGGTCGGGAGATGAGCGAAATCATCATCCCTCCGTCATTGCGTCTTCGGCATCGGCAGGGCATGGAACGATTCGTAAAAACCGGGCAGAGCCATATTCTCGGCAAACACCTTACGTTGACCGGTCTCCGCGCTGATGGCGGCGAGTTTCCGGTCGAGTTCGCCGTGACCCAAATTCCCTCGGACGGGCAGCCAGTGTTCACCGCGTATTTGCGCGACATAACCGAGCGCAAGCGCATGGAAGACGCGCTCAACGAAACAGCGAATGCGTTGCGCAAATCCACTGCTGAGTTGTCCGAGGCAGACCGCCGCAAGAATGAATTCCTGGCCATGCTGGCGCACGAACTGCGCAACCCTCTCGCACCGATCCACAACGCTGTGCAAGTCCTGCGGCTGGGCGGCAACACAGCCGAGGTTATCCGGTCGGCGACCGCGCTGATGGAGCGCCAGGTTGGCCAGTTGATCCGGCTCGTTGATGACTTGCTGGACGTGAGTCGGATCAGTCGAGGCAAAATCGAACTTCGCGAAGAGACGGTGGAGCTTGCCTCCGTCGTCCATCAGGCGGTTGAAGCTGCGCGCCCGCTCTGTGAACAAATGCACCACGACCTGACAGTGAGCTTGCCTTCGCTACCCATCTATTTGAATGCCGATCCTGCCCGACTAGCCCAGGTGGTAGGCAACTTGCTCACGAATGCCTGCAAGTTTACCAACGGCGGCGGTCGTATTTCGCTGGCTGTCGACCAGGAAGACGCGCAGGCCGTGATCCGGGTAAGAGATACGGGGATTGGCATTGCAGCTGACCAGTTGCCGCGTATCTTTGAGATGTTCACACAGCTCGATACATCGCTGGAACGCTCGCAGAGTGGACTGGGTATCGGCCTGACTCTGGTGAGAAATTTGATTGAGTTGCACGGCGGCACCGTAACTGCGCACAGCGACGGCCTGGGTCAGGGTACTGAGTTCGAGGTGCGACTACCCATCACAAACGAGACCAGGGCCACTTCGGGGCCGAGCGTCATCGCGCCGACGCCTGGGACGAACCGGCGGATTCTCATTGTCGATGACAACCACGATTCCGTCGCCTCTCTCGCTTCATTGTTGACCCTGAGCGGCTATGCGGTACACACCGCATACGATGGGTTGCAAGCGACGGAAGCTGCAGAAGCTTTACGGCCCGACGTGGTGCTGCTCGACATCGGTCTGCCGAAGTTGAACGGGTACGAAGTAGCACGGAAGATTCGAGAGCAACCCTGGGGCAAAGACATTGGACTGGTGGCATTAACCGGATGGGGCCAGGATGAAGACCGGAAAAAGTCGCAGGAGGCTGGATTCGATGGCCACCTGGTCAAGCCCGTGGATTATGCAAGTCTCATTAAATTGTTGGCGTCATTCCCGACATGCGTCTCTTAGGCCGCTATCGGCGTAGCAGCGCGCCATACGCAACCAGCAGCTTGCGGCCCGTTGCGGTCGTTTGCCGCCTCGCATGAGCTGTCGGTAGCAACCATTGCAGCCATCGCGTGAAATCGACGAGCAAAGCGTGATCGCCAAATACATCCCGAGCTAGGGCGGCGTGTTGTGGCCCAGCACCGCGCCGAGGTGCGTTACGCGTAGCAATTCGCGGCAGTCACCGCTCCGCCTGCTGCTTCAGCCAGCCGATCAGGGTCGCCACTGCATGCCTGGGTAGTCGCCGTGGGCGCACGAGCCAGTATGCATTTACAACATGGACTTCGGATTTACCGAACGGCCGCAGCAGCGTGCCCTTTTCTACGGCGTCCGCCGCCAGCCGGTCCCGCGCCAGTGCCACGCCCTGGCCTTGCTCGGCGCCGCGAAGCACCAGATCCGACGAGGCGTAGCGCGGCCCATGCTGAAGCGACAGTGATGCTGGACCAAACTGGCGCCGCCACAGTTCCCAACTAGCCTGAGGATCGCGATCGTGCAGCAGCCGTAACTTGGCCAATTGTTGTGGTGTGGAAGGCCGTCCGCAGTTTTCCCAAAATACCGGGCTCATGACCGGATACAGCGCGTCGTCCATTAACGGTTCGCAGTGCATGTCGGGCCAAGGTCCGGTTCCCATTCGCACGGCGACGTCGATGCCGGTCTGGGCAAGATCCTCCAAGCGCTGGTTCACCAGAATCGCCACTTCGATGCGCGGATGACCTCGTTCGAACGCGGGCAGGCGCGGCAGCAGCCAGCGCGAAGCGAACGAAGGTGCTGCCGAAATTGTCACCGCAAACGGCGAACGTGATTCGCGCACGGCCGCGACTGCATTGGCAATGTCCTGCATACCCGCCAGCACCGCTTTGCCCAGCGTCTCGCCTTGTGCCGTCGGCACCCAACCATTTCGGCCGCCGCGGTGCTCGCGCAGCGAAACTCCCAGCCATTGTTCCAACTCGACGATGTGCCGGCTGACCGAGGAATGCGCGATGCCCAACTCGCGGGCTGCGGAACGTACCCCGCCCTGTGCGCATGCTGCGGCGAACACTCGTAGTGCGTTCAGGGGTAGATCTTTCATGGTCTGGATAATAGACCACTGGTCGGCAGTTTTGGAACACGTATTAAAGCAATCATTTACCTCAGAAATCTGAGGAAAGTCCAAAAATGGGACTGACTAGGGAATATTGCCGTCTCGATTCCGTTCGCCCTATTGGTCTCAGGTTAAGACCAGTAACTTGCCGAGTTTTTGCCCCGGGCTGCGCGTGAGCTCGCTGCTCGCCATCGCCGCGCTGGTACTGGTGACCGCGATCACGCCCGGGCCCAACAACCTGGTCGTGATGCGCAAAGCGTCACGCGCCGGACTGATCGACGCGTTGCCGTCCGTACTGGGCGTCGTATGCGGCAGCGTCGCGTTGCTCGCGGTGGTGGCCGCTGGCGCCGGTTTCGCATTCACGGCGTGGCCCCCACTGCGTTTGCTGATCGGAATTGGTGGAGCGGGGTATCTGGTTTGGCTCGGGTTGGGCCTGATGTGCGCGTCGCGCGGCCACGGCCACGAACCGAAGTTGCCTTCTGGAACATGGGGCTTGTTCGGGTTCCAGTTCCTCAATCCGAAAGCATGGGTGATGGTCTTGACGGTGGTCGCCAGCTCGCGTCCTGGCGGGCCGTTCGATGCGTTCACGCGGCTGGCGCCGCTGTTCATCGTTATTCCAGCCGCGTGCCTGCTGTTGTGGGCGAGCCTGGGGGCGGCACTTTCATCGCAGTTGGCGCGTCCCGCCGCACGCCTGTGGAGCGATCGCCTGCTGGGAGTGCTGCTGATAGTCAGCGCGCCGCTGATGTTTGTTTGACTTCGTTTGCAGATAAAGAGGAGCTTTCCATGACTGCCGATCACCCGAGCGTCCGTCGCATTCTCGCGCTACCGGGCAGCTTGCGCCGACTTAGCTACAACCGCCGCTTGCTAGACGCCGCTGCGCGCATGGCACCGGCCGCTTTGGTAATCGAGGTTTACGACGCGCTCGATACGGTCCCGCTGTTCGATGAGGATCTTGAAGCGTCAACCCAGGGCGGTCCCCATG
>CAJDTR010000064.1_pt1 | contig 12492 bp, 10 predicted proteins | sample 7389891 | NCBI WGS metagenome assembly CAJDTR01 (sample SAMEA7055657, study PRJEB34461) | soil metagenome | biome: terrestrial ecosystem; feature: Peninsula; material: soil | place: Antarctica | collected 2016 | reverse complement strand
TGAAGCCCATTGCAATCGATACGCGGAACTAGTGGTCAAGCGCATGCAAATTTGGTGGCAATGGACGGTTTGGGTACACGTGCTGGAACAGGCGCAGGCTTTCGATTGCTTGCTGACGCCGGCCTTGGTGCAAAAGTTGTTCGATATGTGCGAGCCAATCGTCGGGTGCGAGCTGCATGTCGCGTCGCAGCTCGACCGAACTCAATGGTGCTGGCGGCGCTTCCGTACGCACACGTTTTGATTCGGGTTGCTTCAGCGCCGCGGCTGCAGGTTCGTTTTTGGCAGCAGCATCCTGCTCAGCCTGCATTGCCGCTGCGCCGGCAGACGTTGCGGTCTCGTCGCGCATGCGCGATTCGGCTGGAAACGGATCAGGTTCTACTGCCGGTGAGGCGGTCGGTGGCGGAGCTGCTGCAGATGCCGGTGGTGTGGGCGCAGGTTTCGCCACAGGACGCGCTTCCGCTCTGCGCGATAAACCCGGCTTCGCCGCAGTCGGGGTGGTCTGTGGTGGCGAAATGGGCGCTGCCTCTTTCGTTTCACTCGGGGGTGCGCGCTTGCGCCGAGTTTCGGTGATCGGTTCGACTGGCACCACAATCATGCCGCGCTGGGCCGAATTGGGCGATTGCTGGCGCAAGGCGTCTTGACCAACATGCCACGCAACGCCGGCCGCGAGCACAAGACCTGCAGCGGAGCCGAGTCCCACCATCCATCGATGACGCCGCGGCGGGCGCCCGCGCACGGCACGCGCAGCTTCACCCAGCACCGCGCGGTCGAGGCGTCGCGGCGGCTCCATGCGTGGCAGGCGTCGATACAAGTCGCCGAGGTCGCCGCTGCCGCTGTCGAGCAAGCGATCCAGATCCTGGTGGTTGTCGCGCGGCATGGTCATGTCGCAAACCGCGCGCGGATGCGTGCCAACGCGTAGCGCAAGCGTGATTTCACTGTCTCGCGTCCAACCCCCGTTATCGCACCGATTTCATCGAGCCCGAGGCCTCCTTCGATGCGCAGCAGAAAAGCGACCCTCTGTTCGTCTGGCAGATCTTCCAGCGCGAGTTGCAAACGCCGGCGTTGCTCAAACTCGCTCAGCGCATGATCGGGTTGTTCCGATTCGGGCGCGTCGAGATTTCGCAGTACTGTATCGGCTTCTTCAGCGGACACTTGCGGACGCTGACGACGGAATCGATCAATGATCAGGTTGTGTGCGATTTGCAACAGCCAGGTCGTGAATTTCGCGTCGGGCCGGTAGCGCTCGCGCGCGGCAATCAGCCGGCTCCAGGTTTCCTGGAACAGCTCATCGGCGTCGGCGCGATGGCGCAGGCCACGCAACAGAAATCGGTACAGCAAGCCGCGGTGGCGCGAATAGAGCATTTCGAAAGCGAGCAAGTCGCCTTCGGCGTATGCGAGCATCAATTCCTCGTCTGTCTTGTCGGCCCCCATGGGTGGAGGTTAAGGCAAAGCACGCTGGCGGGCGATGGGCACGATCAGGACGATGCAACGCAACAGCGCGTTTGCCGGGGTCAGGTTGGCGCGCGCTTGCCTGCCGGAGGCGATCTGCGCCATAAAGGCGCCTCAGCGGATTGGCGGGGAAGACGAGTGCGCATCTCATCGCTCGATGCGGCGGTCGACCTGATTCTTGATCGGGCCGGCGCGCATTGTGCCATTGCGGCGCCGCTTGGGCTCGGCAAACCCAACCATTTGCTGAACACGTTGTATCGACGCGTCAAAGCGGACTCCGCGCGCACGTTGACGATCTACACCGCGCTGTCGCTTGATCCGCCGCAAGCGGGTAGCGATCTTGAACGGCGTTTTCTCGAACCCTTTCTTGCGCGCCAGTTCGGCCCCGATTATCCGCGTCTGGACTACGTCGTCGACCTCAAGGCGAACCGGCTGGCCGCCAATGTACGGATCCAGGAATTTTATTTCCAATCGGGGGCAATGCTGCGGTCATCGCGTGCGCAATGCGACTACGCGAGCATCAATTACACCCAGGTGGCGCGGGATCTTGCCGACGGCGAGCCCGTGCATGCGATTGTGCACCTCATCGCCCGGCGCGGCAGCGGCGCCAACGCGCTTTACAGCCTGTCGTGCAATCCGGATGTCACGCTCGATTTGCTCGACGCGATCGTGGCGCGTGGAAAATCGCGCCCGCTGATGATCGCGGTGATCCACCCGGATCTGCCGTTTCTGGGTGGTGACGCGGAAGTCGCGGCGGATTTTTTCGATGGGATGATCGAGGAGGGCGCTGCGAAACAGCCACTGTTCGCGCTGCCGCGCAATGCGCTCGATTCGGTCGAATACGCGATCGGCCTGCACGCGAGCACGCTGGTGCGCGACGGCGGCACGCTGCAGATCGGGATTGGCACGTTGTCGGACGCTATCGTGCATGCGTTGCTGCTGCGCCACCGACGCAACGCAGATTACCTGGGTCTGCTTCGCTCACTGCGCGGGAGCGATCCGGCAATGGATCCGCTCATCGCGACGGATGGCGGCCTCGATCCGTTCACCAGCGGCCTTTACGGCGCCAGCGAGATGATCATGGACGGCTTCATGCATCTGCGCCGGGCGGGCATTCTGACGCGAAAGGTCTACGATGACATCGGCGTGCAGTGCGCACTGGATGCTGGCCGCGCTGTCGATCCGGCGTGCCTGCGCGCTGGTCATTACCTCAAGGGCGCATTTTTCCTCGGTTCGAAGGAATTTTATGCGTGGCTGCGCGAACTGGAAGGCGACGATTACGCCGGCCTGTTGATGAGCCGCGTATCCGACGTCAACCAGCTTTACGGCGGTCGCGAGCAACTCGACTCTTTGCAACGCCGCGATGCGCGTTTCTTCAACACCTGCATGATTGCGACCGCGCTTGGTGCGTGTGCCTCCGACGCGCTCGCGGACGGACGCGTGGTCAGCGGGGTCGGCGGCCAATACAATTTTGTCGCGATGGCGCACGCACTCGACGGCGGTCGTTCGGTGTTGCTGTTGCGCGCGACCCGCGACAACGCCGGTCGCGTCGAATCGAACATCCGCTGGAACTACGCACACACCACGATCCCGCGTCACCTGCGCGACATCTACATTACCGAATACGGCATTGCTGATCTGCGCGGAAAGACCGATGAAGCCTGCGTGCGCGCGATGCTTGCGATCAGCGATGCGCGCTTCATCGACGGGCTTGTCGCCGACGCGATGCACAGCATGAAACTGCCACTGGATTTCAAGGTCCCCGATGCGTGGCGGCGCAATCTTCCCTCCCGGATTGCTGCCGCGATGACAGCGGATGCAGCGCGCACGCTGCTGCCTCGCTTCCCGTTCGGCAGTGAATTCAATGCGGTCGAGCAGCGCCTGCTGCCGGCCTTGCTGTGGTTGAAACAGCACGTCGGCAGTCGCCGACGCTGGCCTGCGTTATTCGGCGCACTTGCATTTCCTGGACGCAGTGCTCAAGAAGGCGCGTGTCTGGATCGGCTCGGACTGAGGGGACACGCGCTTTCCTTGCGTGAGTATCTGCTGGCGCGCCTCGTGCGCGGGGCGCTGGCGCGCAGCGACGCCGCCGCGCATTGAGCAGCGCAAGGGCGGCAACGTCCGACGTGGTTAAGAAATCCCTAAGCTGCCATCGGTACGCTCGCGTCACCGCCGTCCACGATCGGACGATCGCAATGCCTGATGCCGATGTCCGCCGACATTGCGACAATCGTTTACGCGAGGGTTCCGTCATGCACATTTTGATCGCCGAGGACGATATCCAGCTCGGGCGCGGCATCGAGACGGCGCTCGCACGCTGGACTTACACGTCGAAATGGGTGACTGATGGAAGTGCCGCGCTTGACGAGGCGAAGGGCGGCCTGTTCGATGTAGTGCTGCTTGATCTGGGCCTGCCAAAGATCGACGGCATCGAAGTCTTGCGACTGCTGCGACAAGCGGGCGTCGTAACGCCGGTACTGGTCATTACCGCGCGCGACAGCCTGGTCGAACGCGTTGCAGGTCTCGACTCGGGCGCCGACGATTATCTGGTCAAGCCGTTTGAACTGGACGAACTGGCTGCGCGATTGCGCGCGTTGCATCGGCGCACGCATGGTGCGGCGAGCGCGCAACTGGAAGTCGGCCCGCTGGTCATCGATACGGTCGACAATAGTGCGAGCTATGCGGGGCGGCGGCTGGACCTTTCGCGAATGGAATTCCTGCTCCTGCGCACGCTCGCCGAACGCGCAGGCCGGGTGGCCACGCGCGAGTTTCTCGAGCGCGTGCTTTACGGCGATGAGGGCATCGAGAGCAACGCGCTCGAAGTGCACGTGCACAGCCTGCGCAAGAAAATGGAGCCGGATGCGATCAAGACCGCGCGCGGACTTGGTTATCTGCTGCGGCGGGAGCCGATCCGTTGATGCGCTCGCTGCAAGGGCGCCTGAGTTTCCTCGCGCTCGCGTGCATCGCGCTGGTTGCGCTGCCATTCTTCGCGCTGACCTACGCGAAGATCGTCGAAGAGGTCGACGAACTCAGCGACGCGCGGTTGGCGCAGAACGCGCGCACGATCGAAACGCTGTTTTCCCATTCCGGTTTCAAGGACAAGATGACCGACGTGCCGCTGGTGGTCGGCCGGCTGCCACCCAACGACGCGGACCCCCAGTCGACGCCGTACGAAACAGAAATCGGGTTCCAGTACTGGAGCAATCCTGCCCACTTGCAGCTGGCAACGGCGGACATGCAGGACCTCGCATTCAATGCGGCGCCAAGTGGATTTTCCGATATCACCAAGGATGGAAGGCGCTGGCGCGTCTTCACGTTGCGGGCTCGCGAGGGATTCATCCGCGCGGCCGAACGCGACGACAGCCGGCGAGAAATCGCCCACGACTTGCTGTTGCAGAATACGGCCCCGCTGTTGCTGGGCCTGCCATTGCTCGCGCTGCTGATCGGCTGGGCGGTGCGCCGCGGTTTGCGCCCGCTGGCGGACGTCACGCGAAACCTGCAGGCACGCGCGCCGGATGAACTTGATCCATTGTCCGTTTCCGGCGCACCTGCCGAAATCCAGCCGCTGCTGGATGCATTGAACGCCTTGCTCGGTCGCGTGCGCTGCCTGCTCGACAACGAGCGCCAGTTCACCGCAAACGCAGCCCACGAATTGCGCACGCCGCTGGCCGGCGCGCTGGTCAATCTCGACAATGCACTGGCTGTCGAAGACAGGGACGCTGGAAGCCTTGCATTGGGCGAAGCGCGCAGCGCGCTGGAGCGCATGCGCCATATCGTCAACCAGATGCTCGAACTCGCGCGCTGGGACAACGCGCCCAGCGCGCATGATTTCGGCCCCGTCGATCTGGGCCATTGTGTCGACGAGGAACTGGCTGCGCTTGGGGGTGCCCTGATTGAAAGGGACATCGAAATCGTGCGCTCGATCGATGCCGCGGCGCGCTGCGTGCGTGGCTGGGAGCCGGGCTTGCGTGCGATGATCCGCAACCTGCTTGACAACGCGCTGCGCTACGGATTCGAGCATGGACGCATCGACATCGAAATCGCGCTGCGCGATGGACGCAGCCTGCTTGCGATCAGCGACTTCGGTCCGGGGCTGCCGTCCTCGCAGCGCACGTCGATGCTGGAACGTTTTCGGCGCGGTGTCGATGCCGCAGGCGAAGGCAGCGGGCTCGGACTTTCGATCGTGACGCGAATCGCCCATGTGCATGGCGCATCCGTGCGCCTGCTTGACCCGCCCGATCACCACGGTCTGCGTGTCGAAATAGGGTTTCGGTCAGCTGCCGCAGCGTATTCTTCGCGCCCTGACCCGTGATTCGCATCATCGAGTTGTGCTCCATCACCAGGAGAAGTCCATGAATAAAGCGCTTATTTCTGCATGCCTCGGCGTGGTCGCTGCCAGTTCATCTTCGAACGCAATTGCAGTGCCAGCATTGGCGCCAGGTTATGCGTTGGCGGCGCCATGGTCCGTCGGCGGCACTGGCGGCTGGGACTACCTGACAACCGACGAAGCAGGCCAACGACTGTTCGTGACGCGCTCGGACCATGTCGCGGTGTTCGATCTCGCCGATGGCAAACCGCTCGGCCAGATCGGTCCGACCAACGGCGTGCATGGCGTCGCGCTGGCGCCGAAAATCGGCAAGGGATATGCGAGCAATGGTCGCGGCGATTCGGTGACCGTGTTTGATCTCAAGACGCTCGCGACCACCGCGACAATCGCGATCGAAGGGCACAATCCGGACGCGATCGTGTTCGATGAACCGAGCTCGCGCGTGTTCACGTTCAATGGCCACAGTCATGACGCGACCGTCATCGACACAGTTACGCAGAAGGCGGTGGCCACGATTCCATTAAGTGGCAAACCCGAATACGCTGTCAGCGACGGCAAGGGTCATATCTTCGTCAATATCGAGGATCGCGCCGAGCTCTCCGAGATCGATACGAAAGCCGCGAAAGTGCTCGCGACATGGAAACTTGCCGACTGCGAAGAGCCGTCCGGTCTCGCGCTGGACGGTGAGCATGCGCGATTGTTTTCGGTGTGTCAGAACGGTCATCTGGTGGTCACCGATGCGGCCTCCGGGCGTCATGTGGCGACTGTCGCCATTGGCAGCGGACCCGATGGCGTCGTGTTCGATGCGCAACGTCATTTGATTTTCAGCTCGAATGGTGAGGACGGCACGCTGACGATCATCCATCAGCAATCGGGGGATCGTTACCAGGTGCTGCAGAATCTGCCGACGCGCAAAAGTGCGCGCACGCTGGCGCTCGATCCGAAGACTCATCGCGTGTTTCTTGCTGCAGCCGATTTCGAGGCGGCACCTGAAAAATCCGCGCCCAAGGCCAGGCCAAAAATGAAAGAGGGTTCGTTCAAGGTACTCGTCGTGGTGCCCGTTGTTGGCAGCGCCAGCCGTTGACCTCGGAGCGATCCATCTCGATGCTGCACAAGCCGCTGCGTTGGAGTGCGGCGACAGTCGCAGCCTTGATAGGCGCAGGCTGCGCGACGTATTCGCCGCTGCGGTTGGGCGAGGGCAGGGGAGTGGCCAGCGTTGCACAGCTCAACGTGCCGACGGCGAACCTGAGCTTGTCGACCCTCCCGCCACATCGCTTCGATCCATCCGATGGGCTGGACGTGACCGAGCTCGCGATGCTTGCCATCGCCAACAATCCCGAGCTCAAGATCAAGCGCGACGAACTCGGCGTGGCACAGGCTCAAGCATTCGCTGCGGGTCTGCTGCCTGATCCGCAGCTCAGTGCGGGCGTCGATTTTCCGCATCCATCGGCAGCGGGTCTGACCACGGCGTACACGCTTGGTTTGAGCGAGGATATCGGCGCATGGTTGATGCGTTCGTCGCGCACCGCGGTCACGCGCGCGCAGGCCAGCCAGATCAATCTCGATCTGACATGGGCGGAATGGCAAACGATTGCGCAGGCGCGTCTTCAGTTCGATCAGACTGTATCCCTGCGCGCAACCGAACAACGCCTGCAGACCGAACAGGCGGCACTGACGCCGGTTGCGCGTTATGTGGAAATGGCGCTGCGTGCCGGCAACCTGACCTACGACGCCGCGAGCGCAGGACTCAATGCGTTGTCCGACGTGCAACGCCGCCTGGCCGACAATGCGATTGCGCTGGATCAGGCGCAGAGCGACATGCATGTGCTGCTGGGCCTTGCGCCGTCGGCCGCACTCGATCTGGTGGGCGAGCCGTTCCAGGTATTCCCCACGTCGGCGCAGGTAGATCGAGCACTGGCGGATCTACCGCGACGACGGCCCGACCTTCTCGCGCTGCAAGCTGGATACGCGGCTCAGGATGAAAAATTTCGTGGCGCAATCCTCGCCCAGTTTCCTGCGCTGACTCTGGGCTTTACGCGCGCGCGCGACACCAGCAACGTCAACACGCGCGGCTTTACCGTCGCTTTCTCGCTGCCCCTGTTCGATCGCAACCGCGGCAACATCGCGATCGAGACTGCCACGCGCCAACGTCTCAAAGACGATTACGAATTGCGACTGCTTAAAACGCGCAGTGACATGCAACGCCTGCTCGCGGATCTGGCGATTCTCGATCGGCAGCAAACCGCGTCGATGGCGCATGCCGCGCAACTCGACGCCGCACTTCATTCTGCCGAACATGCGTGGCAAGCGGGCTTGATTGACTGGCCCACTTATCTTGGCATTCGAGGCACTGCGCTTGCCGCCGATTTCGATCTGATCAACGCACGCGAGGAGCGATCGAAACAGGCAATCGCACTGCAGACGCTGCTCGGCAGCGCCGATTTTTCCGAATCCGTACAGGCGCCGATTCCATGAGCTACCCGACTCCAAGTTCCCGACGCTCATTCCGCCGTATTGGTGAAGAAGCGAAGCAGGCGGCAGGCTCCGTTCGTTGCAACGTCGCATACGCACGAAAGGCTCTCCTGCGTGCCTGTGCCGGCGTGCTCGTTGTGCTGTTGGCAGGGTGCCACGGCGGCGCGCCCAGCGACGCCGAATCACAAACCGCCGCCAACGCAAAGGTCGCAGTCACCACGATCGTGCCGGTGCAGCAAACCTTTCACGATACCGTCGAGGCGTACGGCAGCGCGGTCGGCGATCCGCACCATGCGCGGGCGATCAGCTTGGCGCATGGCGGGCAGGTGGTCGCAGTGAAAGTCGCTGCGGGCCAGACGGTGGCAAATGGTCAGGTTTTGCTGACAGTTGCCCCGGATGCGACAACGCGCAGTACCTACCAGCAAGCACAAAACGCGCTGGCACTGGCGAAAGGCGAACTCGATCGCACTGAACAACTCGCCACGCAACGCCTCGCCACGCAATCGCAATTGGCGAACGCGCGCAAGGCGCTGGCGGATGCGCAAGCCGCACTCACCGCGCAGCGCGCGCAAGGTGGTGGTTCTGCCGAGGAATCGATCAGCGCGCCGGCCGACGGAGTTGTTACCGCACTCAGTGTGGGACTGGGCGATCGCATTGCGGCAAACGCGCCACTATTGAGCTTCACGCCCGCGCATGCGCTGGTCGCCGAACTGGGCGTGCAACCTGAGGACGGCGCGAAACTGCACCCGGGCATGACAGTGAAATTGCACAGCGTCTTTGCACACGATGCGGCGTTCGGCGGAACGCTGGACATGGTGGCGCAAACGGTCGATCCGCAGAGCCATCTATTGCTGGCCCGCGCCGAGCTTCCAACGTCCGCAGCTAGCGCGCTCGTTGCCGGCACTGCGGTGAGCGCGCAGATCGAAACGGCGGCTTACGTCGCATGGGCGGTGCCGCGCGCGGCCGTTCTGCACGACGAAAAGGGCGATTACCTTTTTCAAATCGACAACGGTCATGCCAAGCGTATCGACGTGACTTTGCGCAACGCCGCTGGCGAGACAGTAGGTGTCACCGGCCCGCTCGACGCGCAGGCCAGGGTGATCGTCACGGGGGTGTATGAGTTGAATGACGGCGACGCGGTTCTGGAGTCCGCGCAATGACGATGACCGCCTGGATGCAGCGGCATCAACGTTCGCTGCTGTTTCTGGCTTTGATGCTGGTGATCGGCGGCATCGTGAGTGCATTGTGGATGCCCGTCGCACTGTTTCCGAACGTGGCATTTCCGCGCGTGCAGGTCACGCTGGATGCGGGTGATCGTCCCGCCGATCAGATGGCGATCGAGGTGACAACACCGGTCGAGGAGGCCGTGCGGCGCGTGCGCGGCGTGCGCGATGTGCGTTCCACTACCAGCCGTGGCAGCGCCGAAATTGCGGTCACGTTCAATTGGGGGGCGGACATCAGCGCGGCGCTGCAGGAAATCAATGCGGCGGCCGGGCAAACACTTCCGCACCTGCCTGCCGGCACGCAGTTGTCGACGCGGCGCATGGACCCGACCACGTTTCCTGTACTCGCCTACAGCTTGCGCTCGCACACCTTGTCGCCCAGCCAATTGCACGATCTGGCCGAATATCAACTGCGTCCGCTGCTGAGCGGAATCAGCGGCGTCGCGCATGCGGACGTGCAGGGCGGGGAGGTGGCCGAGTTTCATGCCGATGTCGATCCAGCGCGTTTGCGTGCGCTCGACTTGAGCCTCGCCGATGTCGCGACGGCGGTCGCACATTCGGCAACGATCCAGTCGATGGGCCGTGTATCCGATCACTACAAGTTGTTCCTGTTGCTCGCCGACAACCAACCCAAAACCATCGAGGCGCTCAGCGGCATTGTGGTCCGTGCCGGTCGTGGCGGCGTCGTGCGTCTGGGCGATATCGCGACAATCAGCCTCGATCATGTGCCGCAATGGATTGCGGTCAACGCAGACGGTCAGAACGCGGTGTTGTTGCAGGTGTATCAGCAGCCCGATGGCAACAGTGTGCAGATTGCCGATGCGGTCAAGCAGCGCCTCAAGGACTACGCGCCACAGATGCCAGCGGGCGTGCGAATTGCGAACTGGTACGACCAGACGCAACTGGTCACGGGCGCCGCCAGCAGCGTGCGCGATGCGATCGCAATCGGCATCGCGCTCGCAGGTTTGGTGTTGTTTGTCTTCTTGCGCAACACGCGCGTCATCCTGGTCGCGATGATCGTGGTGCCAGCGGTGCTCGCGATCACCGCTTTGCTGCTGTCCGTGCTCGGCATGAGCTTCAACATGATGACGCTAGGCGGCATGGCGGCCGCCGTTGGACTCATCATCGACGACGTGATCGTGATGCTCGAACACATCATGCGTCGACTGGGGGAAGGCGCAGGCGAATTGCACGAACGGATTGCCAATGCTGCGTGGGAGTTCACCCGGCCGTTGACGGGATCGAGCGCAGCGACGGTCGTGATTTTCCTGCCGCTCGCATTTCTGTCCGGCGTGACGGGCGCGTTTTTCAAGGCGCTCTCACTGACCATGGCGAGCGCGCTGATCATTTCCTATCTGTTGACATGGGTTGCGGTGCCACTGCTGGCGGAACGCTTTCTCGATCAACGTCACGCAGTCGAGCGGCCATCCGGCCCGTTCGCGCAACGCATGATGCACGGCTACGAGCGCGTGCTGCAGCGCTGGTTGAAGCGACCGCTGCTGGTGTTGCTGTTCGTGCTGCCCCTGATCGTCATCGGCGGGCTTGCATTCACGCGTGTTGGCACCGGCTTCATGCCCAAGATGGACGAGGGCGGATTCATTCTCGATTACCTGTCTAAGCCCGGTACCTCGCTGGACGAAACCGATCGGTTGCTCAAACAGGCCGAGGCGATCATCCGCGCCAATCCGAATGTGGATACCTATTCGCGTCGCACCGGTCTGCAACTGGGTGGCGGACTCACCGAAGCCAATCAGGGCGATTTCTTCGTGCGCCTGAAAAACGGCTCGCGTCCATCGACCGAGCAGGTAATGGACAGCGTGCGCACCGAGGTCGAACAAAAAGTACCAGGGCTCGAAATCGAACTGTCGCAGCTGATGGAAGATCTGATTGGCGATCTGGTCGCCGTGCCGCAACCGATCGAGGTGCAGCTGTATGGCGATGATGCGGCCCAGCTCGATGCGACCGCGGGCAAGGTAGCGGCGGCAATCGGAAAAATCAGCGGAGTCGTCGGCGTGCGCAATGGCATCAATCCGGCAGGAGATGCGTTGACCGTTGAGGTCGATCCGATCAAGGCGGCGCTGGAAGGACTTGATCCCACCGCCATCGTCGATCAGGTGACCGCTGCGATCGAAGGCACAGTGGCCGCGAAACTGGCCCAAGGAAGCAAGGTTGTCGGAGTGCGCGTGCGCTTGCCGCAACGCGCGAGTCGACAACTGGAACAAGTTGCCGCATTGCCTATCCGCGCAAGCGACGGCCATCTGCTGCCACTGTCACGCGTGGCGACGCTGCGAGAAGTGCAAGGTCAGCCACAAATCACGCGCGACAACTTGAAGCGCATGGTGGCGGTCACTGGCCGCATCAGTGGGCGCAGCCTTGGATCGGCGATAGCCGACGTCAAGAAGGTGCTGGCGCAACCGGGCGTATTGCCCAAAGGCATGTTTTTCCAGCTTGGCGGGTTGTACCAGCAGCAGCAGGAAGCGTTTCACGGACTCATCATCGTCATGCTGGCGGCGATCGCGCTGGTGTTTACCCTTTTGTTGTTCCTCTACGAAAGTTTCCGGATTGCCTTGGTGATCCTGGCGATGCCGCTGCTGGCCATCCCGGCGGTCTTTGCCGGTCTGTGGCTGACGGGCATTGAACTCAATATCTCGGCGATGATGGGCATGACGATGATTGTCGGCATCGTCACCGAGATCGCGATCTTTTATTTTTCCGAACTCGAACAGATTGATTGGGAGCCAGCCGCTGAGCACGCGCCACTGCACGACGCGCTGCACGAATCGGGACGGCATCGCGCGCGCCCGATCCTGATGTCGACGATCGCCGCTATCTTGACCTTGCTGCCGCTCGCGCTCGCCATCGGCCACGGCTCGCAGATGCAGCAGCCGCTCGCGGTGGCGATCATTTCCGGCATGCTGGTGCAGATCCCGCTTGTGCTGCTGGTCATGCCTGTTTTGTACGCCGTGCTGCGCCGGCGTAGCCAGCCCTCATGAATTGAGGTGCGCCAACCACGGTACTGACAAT
>CAJDTR010000061.1_pt1 | contig 12992 bp, 10 predicted proteins | sample 7389891 | NCBI WGS metagenome assembly CAJDTR01 (sample SAMEA7055657, study PRJEB34461) | soil metagenome | biome: terrestrial ecosystem; feature: Peninsula; material: soil | place: Antarctica | collected 2016 | reverse complement strand
TGCGAAGCACCACTGAGCTTGCGCGTGAACCGTCGCCACGGCACCCGCGATGCACTCCTCGCGACACTGGGTGCGGCAGGTGTCGCGGGTGTTGCGCCCGCGGATCTTGCGAACGCGATATTGCTGGAGAAAAGTACCGACGTGACACGTCTGCCCGGTTACGCCGACGGCGCGTTCTCGGTGCAGGACGGGGCTGCGCAGTGCGTTGTCGACCTGCTCGATCTGCACGACGGACTGCGCGTGCTCGATGCCTGCGCGGCGCCGGGCGGAAAAGCTGCGCACATGCTCGAACGCGCAGACCTCGATCTGGTTGTGCTCGATCGCGATGTGTCGCGCCTGCCGCGCCTGCAGGAAAATCTCGCTCGACTCGGCCTCGCGGCAACAAGCGTCATCGCAGGCGACGCGGCAAATCCGGATACCTGGTGGGACGGCAAGCCGTTCGAGCGCATCCTGCTCGACGCACCGTGCTCGGCGACCGGCATCATCCGCCGTCAACCCGACATCAAGTTGCATCGGCGTGCTGCCGATATCGCGCCACTGGCGCAGGCGCAGGCCAGTCTTTTGGCGGCGCTGTGGCCCCTGCTAGCGCCAGGTGGTCGACTGGTCTATGCAACCTGTTCGGTGTTGCGTGAGGAAAACGAATCGGTGGTCGGCAATTTCCTGTCCGCACATAATGATGCGCGCGCGCTGCAGGTGCCGCCGTCCTTTGGCCACGTTGCCGGGGCTGGCCGTCAGAACCTGCCAGGGGATCGCGCCGGCGATGGTTTCTTCTATGCGGCTCTCGAAAAAATTCCTCGCACCCCATTAACGTGAAAGGCCTTACCGTGCCGATGGGAAAAGCCCTTACTGTCAAGCACAAAGTTGGGTGTGCAAAATGCTTGAGTCGTGCGGCGCCCCGGAAGAGCCGCTTCGATCGCGCTTTCGTCCTCCTGTTCTGCGCCTTGCTTGGCGCGTGCGGTGCGCTCGCGCAACAAGCGCCCGGAACCTTGACCGTCCGTAGCGCGAGCGTTGTCGCAGCGGGCACCGCGTCGGCACTCGAACTGGGACTGGATTGCCATCTGTCCGGACCCATGCAGGATGCGCTCGATCATGGCATTCCGATCACCTTGCAGATCGATGCGCGCGCGGGTCGTTGGCCCAAGACGATCGCGTCCGCGCAACGCCACATCGAGCTGCGCTATTTTCCATTGACGCGACGCTATCAACTGCGCGAAATGAACGCGACCGACGTGCGTAATTTCGCCACTCCGGCCTCGCTGGTTGCAGCCCTGGGTGCATTGCGCGTGAGCTTGCCCAACGCCTTCAATGCGCTTCCGGCAGCGACGCCCTTGCGCGTTTCGGTGGCGATTGACGTCGCCGCTTTGCCCGGCGCCTTGCGTTTGCCCGCCTTGTTCGAACCGGCCTGGCGCCTTGCGGCGAAGGACTACGCGTGGACCGTCGCGGCACGTTGAATTTCCTGTTGCGACGTGCACTGCCGGCGCTCGCGGTCGCGGCGCTGCTGCTTGCCTCGCTGAAACTCGCCGAAGACGTGGCCGGCAACAGCGATCGTTTTGCCGCGCATTACCGTTGGGTGCTGGGCGCGGCCGCGCTCGCGCTCGCCGTGTTGGTCGCGATCATCGGCCAGCGCCTGTGGCGCTTGCGCACGGATCTGCGCCGGGCCGCACCCGGCGCGCGCTTGAGCCGGCGTCTGCTGCTGGTGCTGGTGATGCTCGCGTTGCCTTCGACAATCGTCGTGTACGGTTTTGCCTTGCGCTTTGTCGATGCGACGATCGACAACTGGTTCGACGTGCGGCTGGAACAGGCACTCGACGACGCGCTCGAGATTGGCCGTATCGTCGTCGATGAGCACCTGCACAGCGCCGAAAGCGCCAGTGCGGATCTTGCCCGACGGCTCGTCGCGGAGCCGTCGGCGTCCGCACAAGCGGCGCTCGACGAGACGATCGATTCGCTCGGCGCCATCGAACTGACCGTGTTCGGCGAGGATGGCCGAGTGCTCGCGACCGCCAGTTCCGATCCGCGCTATCTCAACCCGCCAATCCCCGATGGCGCGCTGCTCCTGCGACTGCAGCGCGACGGCCGCTATGCTGCGGCGGAGCCGTTTGGCGATGCGCTGGCGTTGCGGGTTGTGCAACCGTTGGCGAACTCAGCCGCAGGGGAGACGGGTCTGCAGGGCCGCTTGCTGCAAGGCATTTTTCCGCTACCGGCGCGCCTGCAACCGTTGACACGCGGCATCGAGCGGGCGAGTTTCGATTTCCAGCGCCTGAAGTTCCTGCGCGGTTCCCTCAAACTGACCTTTGCCCTGATCCTGACGTTCGTGTTGCTGTTGTCGGTGCTGGTGGTTGTGCTTGCCGCATTCGGCGCTGCGCGCCGGCTGGTTGCGCCGGTCGGACGACTTGCCGCCGCCACGCGCGCGATTGGCGCGGGTCGCTATGACACACCGCTGCCGAACTCCAGCGACGATGAACTGGGTTTCCTGGTCAGCTCATTTGCGCAGATGACGCGTGAACTGCAATTTACCAGTGCGCGCGCCCACAAGAGCGCGCGTGAAACCGAACAGCAACGTGCGTGGCTCGAAGCGGTGCTCGAACGCTTGTCGGCTGGCGTGCTCGGCTTCGATCACGACGGCCATTTGCGCATCGCCAATCGCGCCGCCGAGGCCATTCTTGGCGTAACGCTGGCGCGTTATCTTGGTCGCAGTCTCGCCGAACTCAAGCATGAGCGCGCGGATCTGGCCTCCTTTGCCGACCCGCTGGCGCGGCATCTGCGCGAGAACGTGCGCGAATGGCGCGAGGAAGTCGTGATCGACACGGCGGCGGGCAAGCGCATGCTCATGTTGCGCGGAACCGCGCTTCCCGATGGCGCCGGCTATGTTGCGGTGTTCGACGACCTTACCGTGCTCAACCGCGCGCAACGCGACGCGGCGTGGGGCGAAGTGGCGCGACGTCTCGCCCACGAGGTGCGCAATCCACTGACGCCGATCCAGCTTGCCGCCGAACGACTGCGCCGGCGCTTCCTCGGCCGTTTGCCTCCGGAGGAAGGCGAGCTGATCGATCGCGCCACGCACACCATCGTGACCCAGGTCGAGGCGCTGAAGACGATGGTCAACGCGTTTGCCGACTACGCGCGGCCACCGCAATTGTCGATCCGACCGATCGCCGTGCATGCGCTGCTCGATGAGGTGCTCGATCTGTACGAGAACGATCAACGTATCAGCTTGACGCGTCAGCGTGCCGCAGGCGAACCGAGCGTGCGCGTCGATGCGGGGCGGTTGCGCCAGGCGCTGCACAATTTGGTCAAGAACGCGCTCGAGGCGATCGGCGATACGCGCAAACCGCATCTTCTCATCGCGACGCAGGTTGTGCATGACAGCGAGCAGGATTGGATCGAGCTGTCTGTTGCCGACAATGGCCCGGGACTTCCGGCTGACTTCGGCGAACGCTGGTTCGAGCCGTATACGACGAGCAAGGCGCGCGGCACCGGACTGGGCCTCGCGGTCGTAAAGAAAATTGTAGAGGAACACGGCGGCAGCGTGCGCGCGGAAAATCGCGCGCAGGGGGGCGCGCTGTTCACGCTGCGCCTGCCGCTGGAGCAGGACGCAGTCACGTGAGCGTCGCGAAAGCGATCAAGGCCCGGCTTGGCGCGCCGATTGCTGATCTCGCAGCGACCGCCACGCGGCGATGACGTCGTCAGGCGTGATATCGCCAACCTTCTTGACCCGCGGCGGCCCGCCGAGGTTGATGATGGGTTTGTGAAACGGACTGCGCCGATTCCATCGTGCGGGTGAGTAGGAGCCGTACAGGACCACCAGCGGACAACCGACGGCGGCCGCGAGATGGGCCGGACCGGTGTCGACCGAAACCATGCTGTGCGCGCGTTCGAGCACCGCGAGCAATCGGCGAATCGGAAGATCCATCGTCGCTACCTCGACGTTGTCCAGATTCGTCGTGCGCCGGATCGTCTCCAGTACCGTCGATTCGACCGCCGAGCCGCACAAAACGAGATGGGCAGTCGGCATGTCGGCATGCATCGCATGCAGCAGTTTGACCCAATGATCGAGTGGCCACGACTTTGGATCGTCGTCGCGGTGGCCCCATTTTTTCTTGACCTTCCAATTGCCCGGTTGCAACAGGATCATCGGTGCGTCGGCAAAGCCCCGCTGCCGGATCCATGCTGTTGCGTCGGTGCGATCCGCATCGTGGATGAAAAGTCGCGGTGCAGTGTGTAGATCCGATTCATCCCACGGATAGTCGGCCGCCGCGAACGCGACCGGCGTCGTCCGGCCGAAACGCAGCAATTGATCGATCCAGTGTTCGTCCGCGTTGACGACGCTGTCGTTCACGAACACGCAGCGTTCGTGCGCAACGCGCGCCAGGCGCAGCAGCAGGCGGATTCGTTTCAAGGATACGCGTGTGTCCTCGCTCACATAGATGGGCCCGGCGTGCGCACGCATTTTGGCAATCATTCGCCAGCGTTCGGGGCTGAGCCATACCGGCATGTTGCGCCAGAAGAGTTGCCACACTTCAGCCACGTCGGGATGCCCGTCATACAAGTCGCCAGCCCATGATCCCCGACTTAGCAGGCGGCAAGGTAGGCCATAGCGCTGGTGCAGCAGATGCAGCAGCGGCTCCTGCAGAACCATGTCGCCAAGACGTCCAAAACGAATCAGCAGCGGCGTCAGGGGCTCGGCGGTCCGGCGATTCGATGGCATTTTGGGGGAAGGCGTCGGGACGGTGAGGGGGCAAACGTCGGGGTGTTCGATCTCGCAACTTGCCGCTTGGCTGGACGATCGCGCGAGACGAGAGGGCAGCCCAAGATACCGATTCTAGCAAGTGATCGATTTCCGACTTCGGCAGTCGCCGTGTCCCCGCGCCGCTGCTGCTCGCCAGCGCGTCCTTTTGCACGGTTACCGCGCACGCCAACCTTTGCGCTATGGTTGCAGTTGCATTTTCGCAACGGTGCGAGCATGGCGAGCGCAACGATTCTGGTGGTCGACGACGAACCGGATATCCGGCAGACGATCAAGGACATCCTCGAAGACGAGGGCTATGTCGTGGATGTCGCCGAATCTGCTGCAGCGGCGCGCGAGGCGCGGCGCCGTCAGCGCCCGGACGTGGTGTTGCTTGATATCTGGATGCCCGATCTCGACGGCATCAGCCTGTTGCGGGAATGGAGCGAACGCGGCGGGCTGCCGTGTCCGGTCATCATGATCAGCGGACACGGCACGGTCGAAACCGCGGTCGAGGCGACGCGCCTTGGCGCGTGGGATTTCATCGAAAAACCGCTCTCTCTGGCCAAGCTGCTGCTGGTCGTCGCGCATGCGCTGGAAGCGGGGCGCTTGCAACGCGAGAACGATGGGCTGCGCCGCCAATTGCCAGCACCGGTTGAGCTAGTCGGCTCGGGCACGGCGATGCAGGGCGTGCGCGCGCAGCTCGACAAGATCGCCGCACATGACACCGGCGTGCTGGTGCTGGGTGAGCCCGGCACGGCCAAGGAGACTCTGGCGCGCGCGCTGCACGAACGCAGTACGCGGCGCAACGGGCCATTCATCACGGTGGCGGCGGGGGCGATCGGACGCGATCACGCGGCGCTCGCGTTGTTCGGCGTCGAGGATGCCAATGGCGTGCAGCACGGCCTGATCGAGCAGGCCAACGGCGGTACGCTGTTTCTCGATGAGGTGACCGATCTCGATTCAGAGTCGCAATTGCGTCTTTCGAGCGTCATCGAGCGACGCGCGTTGATCCGCTGCGGCGGCCACGAACCGGTGGCGATCGACGTGCGCGTGGTCGCCGCCAGCGCGCAGGATCTGGATGCGCAGGTGGCCGCCGGACGCTTCCGCGAAGAGCTTTATTACCAGTTGAAAGTGGTGCCAATCGCGGTCCCGCCGCTGCGTGAACGTAGTGACGACATTCCGGAACTGCTGCGCTACTACACGGATTATTTCGCCAACCGCGATGCGTTGCCGTACCGCAAATTTCCAGTCGCCGTGCAGAACCGGCTGCGCCATTACGCGTGGCCCGGAAATCTGCGTGAGTTGCGCAATCTGGTGCAACGCGTCTTGGTGCTGGGCAGCGCCGACGACGTCGGTGTCGAGGAGGTCGAGCGGGCGCTCGATGTCGCCACTTCTCGCGTGCCGACAGCGCCAGCGTTCGCCCCCGGCATCGATTTCAATCTTCCGCTGCGCGAGGCGCGTGAACAGTTTGATCGAACCTACCTTCTGCATCATCTCAACGAGGCAGGCGGCAGCGTCGGACGGCTTGCCAAGGCGGTCGGTATGGAACGCACGCATCTCTACCGCAAGCTCAAGGATCTGAATATCGATCCGCGTGGCGGCATGCGCGAAGTCTAGCTGCAAAATCGAATCACGAATTCCCGGCTCCGCGCCATCCTTGGCGCGCGCCCTGCGGGCAGCTTCGCCGTGCAAAACGGCTATCCTGCCGCTTTGGCGCTGTTCGCTGTGGCGTCCTGCCTGCGCAGGCCCAATCCCCAATCCCGGAGTATCCATGCGACTCGATGGCAAGGTAGCAATCGTCACCGGCGCGGCCAGCGGCATCGGCAAGCGCATCGCCCAGATCTATGCGCAACAGGGCGCGGCGGTTGCAATCGCGGATTTGAATCTCGCTGGCGCAAATGCGGTGGCGAATGAACTTGTCGATGCAGGCTGTAAGGCCATCGGCGTGGCGATGGATGTGACCGATGAGCACGCGGTCGATGAGGGGGTCGACGCTGTCGTCAGGCAGTTGGGTCGCGTCGATATCCTGGTCTCCAACGCCGGCATCCAGATCGTCAATCCGCTCGAAAGCTTTTCCTATGCAGACTGGAAAAGACTCATGGCGATCCACGTCGATGGCGCGTTCCTGACCACGCGCGCATGCCTGCGTCACATGTATGCGCAAGGCAGCGGCGGCGCCATCATCTACATGGGCTCGGTGCATTCGAAGGAGGCATCCAAACTCAAGGCGCCGTACGTCGCCGCGAAACATGCGCTGATCGGGCTGGCCAAGGTCGTGGCCAAGGAAGGCGCCGAACACGGCGTGCGCGCGAACGTGATTTGTCCGGGCTTCGTGCGCACGCCCCTGGTCGAAAAACAGATTCCCGAGCAAGCCAGCACGCTCGGGATTTCCGAGGATGAAGTGGTGAAAAGCATCATGCTCAAGGACACCGTCGACGGTCAGTTCACCACGCTTGATGACGTGGCCGCGTGTGCGTTGTTTTTTGCCGGCTTCCAGACCAATGCGCTGACCGGACAGAGTCTCGTTGTCAGCCATGGCTGGCATATGCAATGACCTGGGCTTTGCGGGATCGCTGGCCGGGTACCTTTCGCCGCAGACGGTACGCCGCCGGGTCACGGGTAGAACGTAAAGCCTGCTGCGCGCACGATCAAAGCGCGCGATGATGTCGCCATGAATGCCGATTTCATCGAGCGCCTGCGTGCCCAGTTGGGCGGCCCACGTGACGGCGCGATGTTGCGTTTTTCGCTAGGTCAGGCGCTGCTTGGGCACGGCGATGCGATTGGCGCCGTGACCGCATTTCGCGAGGCGCTGGCGTTCGATGCCCACTATTCGGCGGCATGGAAAATGCTTGGCCGCGCGCTCGGCGATGCAGGCGACAGGAGCGCCGCGATTGCCGCCTTCGAACACGGCATCGGCGTCGCGCGCGAGCGTGGCGACGAGCAGGCGGGAAAGGAAATGAGCGTGTTCCTGCGCCGCCTGCAAAACACCGCGAACGGCTAGGCGCGCCTTTCGTGCGTCGGTTGGCCGCGTTCGCATTTGCGCTGTCGCTGCTCGGCGCAGCGCACTGGTATCGCCATCGCCCGATTGCGCAGCCCGCGGGCTTGCTGGTTGCGGACCAGCCGCAGCAGACGGAGCCGGCGAGCGATGCGTTGATCGAGCACGGCGATTACAGCTTGAAGCCGCTGGCCGACTACGCGATCCAAGCGCGAGTGCTGTCGCGCCATGATTATTCGTTCGATGGTGGCAGCGCACTGGCGCCGACGGATCTCGCGGTCGGCTGGGGACGCATGTCCGACAGCGCCGTCATCGCCCAGCTCGACCTGTCGCAATCGGCTCGCTATTTTTCGTATCGCTGGAAAAACGCGCCGCCCATTCCAGCCGACGAGATCGTGCGCTCGGCGGCCAACATGCACATGATTCCTGCCGATGCACAGGCTGCGCGCGAGCTTGCCAACGTGCGCGTCGGCGAACTGGTCGCGATGCGCGGACGATTGGTCGAGGCGCGCGGCAAGAATGGTTTTCGCTGGACCAGTTCCCTGCGCCGCGACGACAGCGGCAACGGCGCCTGCGAACTGATGCTGGTCGAATCGATCGAGCGGCGCTGAGGCATCGTTTGAGCGACTGTAGCTTCTCAGCGTTGTGGGAGCGCCGGGAGGCGCGATGCATTGCGGCGGCAATTCCCTGTGGCAGCGCAGGCAGGCGCGATGCGTTTCAGGCAGCCATTCCGTGTGGGAGCGCCGGCAGGCGCGATGCTGTGCAGGCAGCCATTCCGCGTGAGAGCGCCGGCAGGCGCGATGCGTTTCAGCGTGGCAACAAAAGCGGCGCAGCTCCCACCACCGTGATCCGGCCATCGCGCAATGCTATTCGGTGGGGTTTGGAAACCTTTTGTAGGTCCATTGATACTGCGTGAAGGCGAGGCGCACGCATTCCTCGACGCCGCGGTTGAGCGCCGCGCAAGCACGCGCCGGATCGGCATCCGCGATGGCGTCCGCGGCAGGCAGAAAATGCAAACGATATCCTGCACCGCGCGGCAAGCGTTCGATGAAACTGAAAAGCACGCTTGCACCGGTGCGCTCGGCCAGCCGCGGCAGCAAAACCATGGTCAATGCCGGTGCGCCGAAAAAAGGTGACAGCACGCCTTCACCTTGTCGCGGCTTTTGATCGGGCAGGATGCCGACCACGCCGCCGGCCGCCAGGCGTCGGTACAACAAGCGCACTCCGGCGCCTTCGGCACGCACTTGTTCAACCGGCAACGCGCTGCGTGCGCGCTTCAGCAGAGGTTCGAGGAACGCATGCCGCGGTGGGCGATACAGGATTGCCAGCGGGGTGCGCGCAGCGAGCCAGTAGTTGAGCAGTTCCCAGCAGCCCAGATGCGGCGCAGCGATGATAAGGCCGTGACCGCGCGCAAGTGCGGCGCTGAACAGCGCCTCGCCGCGCACCTCGCGGATCAGTGCGAGCGCCGCCTGCGGACGATTGCCCCAGATCTTTGCAATCTCGGTCAGCGCCTTGCCCGACTCCGCCATTGCCGCGCGTCCGATGCGATGTCTGGTTTTGGCACTGTCTTGCGTTAATACCAGAACAAGGTTGCGCTCGATGATTTGGCGCGCGCGACCGCCGGTGAGCCAGAGGGTGTGACCGATGGCCGCGCCGAGCGCATGCAGCACGCGCAGTGGCAGACGTCCGGCCATGCGCAAGCTTGCGTGGATCAGCGTCAGTGACCAGGAAAGGCGAGGAGGGGGCATGACGGGCGGCGGATTCATGACGGCGGCGATTGTAACGGCGAAGGTCGCAGCCCCCTTGCACGGATTGACCGCGCCGCATGGACACGGCGAGGATGCCCAATCGCATTCGGGAGAAATCGATGATCGCCTTGATCCAGCGCGTCAGCACGGCACGCGTCGAGGTGGCTGCCGAGGTGGTCGGCGCGATCGGGCCGGGTTTGCTCGCGTTTGTCGCGGTGCAACCCGGCGATGGAGAGACGCAGACGCAGCGCATGCTCGATCGCCTGCTTGGCTATCGCGTCTTTGCCGATGCGCAAGGGCGCATGAACCGGTCCCTGGCCGATACCGGCGGCGGCTTGCTGCTGGTATCCCAATTCACCTTGGCGGCAGACACGCGTTCGGGCATGCGGCCGGGATTTGCGACCGCCGCTGCGCCGGAGGAAGCCGAGCGGCGCTTCAATCATCTGGTCGAATGTGCACGATTGCGCCACCCCGGGGTGGAAACCGGCCGTTTCGGCACCCATATGACCGTACATCTGAGCAACGACGGCCCGGTGACGTTCTGGCTGGAAGCGCGCTGACCTGGCGCGGCATTCGCCTGCTGTTGCGGGTTGGCCGGTCATTGAGCGGCTCGCGGCACGAATTATCGCGGTGGATTGCCAACCAGAGCCACCGAGGCGGCAATTTCAACCTGCGCGGCGCTCCATGGCGGATCGCATGCTGTCGCGCGAAATGCCAGTTGAATCACGCACGGGCGACGTCTCGCTCTTGACGCGGCTCCTATACTTTCTTCCCTGACGTACACAACCTTTCCGAGAAATTCACATGGCCGTAGCGCACAACCGGGAGCAACAGCAGTCCGAGATCAAGACCCTGATCATCAAGGGCAAGGAGCAGGGTTACCTGACGTACGCCGAGGTCAACGATCACCTGCCCGACGACATCGTCGATCCGGAGCAGATCGAAGACATCATCGGCATGATCAACGACATGGGCATCGAGGTGCACGAGGTTGCGCCCGATACCGAGACGATGCTGCCGGAAACGCCGGTCGCGACCGATGACGACACGGCGACCGAGGAAGCGGTCGCGGTGCTCAGCGCGGTCGATGCCGAAGTCGGTCGCACCACCGATCCGGTGCGCATGTACATGCGCGAGATGGGCACTGTCGAACTGCTGACCCGCGAAGGCGAGATCGCCATCGCCAAGCGCATCGAGGAAGGTCTAAACCAGGTTCAGGCCGCGCTGGCGAGCTTTCCGTGGTCGATCCAGTTGCTGGTCGAGGAATACGATCAGCACACTGAAGGCAAGAAACGCTTGTCCGAAGTGCTCGCCGGATTTGCCGATGTCGAGCAGGCCCAGCAAGCCGCCGCAGCCGAAGCTGCCGCCGCCGCTGCTGCTGCACCTCCCGTCATTGAATCCGATGCGGAGGCCGAAGACGATGAAGCCGGCGACGGCGACGAAGATGCCGATCCGGTCGACACCGGCATCGATCTGGTCGAAGTCGCGCGGCGCATGAACGAACTGCGCGATATCTACGCGAAGTTCCAGAAGGCCGCCGACAAGCACGGCAGTACAGACCGCAAGGCGCAGAAGTTGCGCGACGCGATGGCCGAAGCATTCCTCAAGCTCAAGCTGCCGGCGATCATGATCGACAGCTTCGTGCGCAAGCTGCGCGAAGTCGTCAACAACATCCGCCATCACGAACGCACGATTGCGGACTTGTGCATCAAGCAGTCGCGCATGCCGCGCAAGGATTTTCTCAAACTGTTTCCGTCGAACGAGACCAATGTCGAGTGGCCCGACGAACTCGCGCGCAAGCGCCAGAAGTGGTCGCCGGCGATCAAGGCGCATCGCGACGCCATTGTCAGCCAGCAGGAAAAGCTGATCTCGATCGAAGGCGGCCTGTATCTGGCTGTCGCTGAAATCAAGGAAATCAATCGTGCGATGTCGATTGGCGAAGCCAAGGCACGCCGCGCGAAGAAGGAAATGGTCGAGGCGAACCTGCGCCTGGTGATCTCGATCGCCAAGAAGTACACCAATCGCGGCCTGCAGTTTCTTGATCTGATCCAGGAAGGCAACATCGGTCTGATGAAGGCGGTCGACAAATTCGAATATCGCCGCGGCTACAAGTTCAGCACCTACGCGACTTGGTGGATTCGCCAGGCCATCACGCGTTCGATCGCCGACCAGGCACGCACCATCCGCATCCCGGTGCACATGATCGAGACGATCAACAAGCTCAATCGCATTTCGCGCCAGATGCTGCAGGAAATGGGTCGTGAAGCGACCCCGGATGAGCTCGCGATCAAGATGGAGATGCCCGAGGACAAGATCCGCAAGGTTCTGAAGATCGCCAAGGAACCGATCTCGATGGAAACGCCGATCGGCGACGACGAGGATTCGCATCTGGGCGACTTCATCGAAGATGCCGCGATCGTCTCGCCGGTCGATTCCTCGACCAATATCGGCTTGATGGAAACCGTGCGCGACGTGCTCGCCGGGCTGACTCCGCGTGAGGCGAAGGTGCTGCGCATGCGCTTCGGCATCGACATGAATACCGATCACACGCTGGAAGAAGTCGGCAAGCAGTTTGACGTCACACGAGAGCGCATTCGGCAGATCGAAGCGAAGGCATTGCGCAAGTTGCGTCATCCGAGCCGCTCGGAGCAACTGCGTTCCTTCCTCGATCTGGAGTAAACGAGGTTCAAGTCTCGCGCGAGCTTCGATATTCGTTGCTCTGCAATCACGCGACGCCCGCCCCGCGCGGGCTTCGTCGTTTCTTCCCGGAGCAGCTAAGCTTGCGCACCGGCGAAGGGCCTATAGCTCAACTGGTTAGAGCAGCGGACTCATAATCCGTTGGTTCCAGGTTCAAGTCCTGGTGGGCCCATCATTGACCGCACTATCTTCCGCGTGTGTGGATGAAAGCAAAGCTTGGCCGCTTGAAGCTGCTTGATGCCGTACGTTCCGGGGGAGCAGCGTTTTTTCGGATTGCGGGCGAGCATATTCTCTCCGGATTTCAAAAGGTTTTGTGCGGTCTGGTCCGAAGAAGTTGTCAGTGGTCGCTCTCGACCCTAATGCGACAGCACGAACGGCAGCTTTCGGGTCGCCGGGCGCAATGGATGCACGGGCGTGGCGCCGCAACGGCTTTGGGTTGTCGGTGATCGGTCGCGGTCTGGCTTGTCCTGAAAGATGGAATTCGATCTGACCCAACTGCCAACAAATAAACTGCCCAATGACCGCGATGTCCCTCACGCCCTATGTCGTAGATCAGATATGGATTTGCACATATCCCATTCGATTGGCGGGTACGAGGTTCGACGCACGAATGACGGTAATTCGCCTCGCCTCTGGCGAACTGATGCTGCACTCGCCCTGCAACATCACGGCGGCGATGGCTAACGAGATATCGGCGCTCGGTCCGGTCGCCCATATCGTCGCTCCCGGAAATTTCCACCACATGTACGCAGCCACCGCCCAAGTCGCGTTTCCAAGGGCGAAGACATGGATTTGCCCTGGCGTCGAGCGCAGGCACCCCGGC
>CAJDTR010000060.1_pt1 | contig 13014 bp, 8 predicted proteins | sample 7389891 | NCBI WGS metagenome assembly CAJDTR01 (sample SAMEA7055657, study PRJEB34461) | soil metagenome | biome: terrestrial ecosystem; feature: Peninsula; material: soil | place: Antarctica | collected 2016 | reverse complement strand
CGCGCTGCGCAAATCCGGCGACTCCGTTGGCGCAAGGATCACGGTCATTGCGGATGGCGTGCCGCCCGGCTGGGGGGAGCCGGTCTACGGCAAGCTCGACGGCGAACTCGCGTCCGCACTGATGAGCATCAATGCCGTAAAGGGGGTCGAAATCGGTGCCGGCTTTGCCGCGGTGGAGCAAAAGGGCAGCGAGCATCGCGACGAGATGACAGCCGAGGGATTTTTATCCAATCACGCCGGCGGCATTCTCGGCGGCATCTCCACGGGTCAGGCAATCGTCGCCTCGATCGCATTGAAACCGACCTCCAGCATCCTGATTCCGGGGCGCAGCGTGAATCTCGCCGGCGAGCCCGTCGACGTCGTGACCAAGGGCCGCCACGATCCGTGCGTCGGCATCCGCGCGACGCCGATCGCCGAGGCCATGGTCGCATTGGTGTTGATGGATCAAGCCTTGCGGCAGCGTGCGCAGTGCGGCGACGTGGCTGCGGTAACGCCCCGAATCCCGGCCACTGCAAAGCAATAATGAATCCCTCAGGAGCGGCGGAAACGCGCCTGCGACAACTTCGCCCGAGGATAAGCACGGATGTCCACGAACAAAAAATATAACGTCGCCATTGTCGGCGCGACCGGCGTGGTCGGCGAAACGCTGCTGGCGATCCTCGAGCAGCGCAAGTTTCCCGTCGGGGAACTGGTCGCGCTGGCGAGTGAGCGCTCCGTTGGTGCCAAGGTCGCCTTCCGCGAGCGTGAGCTTGACGTCAGGAATCTCGCCGACTACGACTTCAACGGGGTCGATATCGCGTTTTTCTCTGCCGGTGGCGCGGTGTCGCGTCTGCACGCGCCGCGCGCGGCGGCAATGGGCGCGGTGGTCATCGACAACACCTCCGAATTTCGCTACCAGGACGATGTGCCGCTGGTAGTCAGCGAGGTCAATCCGCATGCAATTTCGCAGTACACAAAGCGCAACATCATCGCAAACCCGAACTGCTCGACCATGCAGATGCTGGTCGCGTTGGCGCCAATCCATCGCGCTGTCGGCATTGAGCGCATCAATGTTGCAACTTACCAATCCGTTTCCGGCGCCGGCCGGTCGGGCACCGACGAGCTCGGTCGTCAAACCGCGGCGTTGTTGACGTTCCAGGAAGCGGAGCCGAAAAAATTCCAGGCGCAGATCGCCTTCAACCTGATTCCGCACATCGACGACTTCCAGGACAACGGTTACACAAAGGAAGAAATGAAAATGGTGTGGGAGACGCAAAAGATCCTCGATGACGCGTCAATCCAGGTGAATGCCACTGCCGTGCGCGTGCCGGTGTTCTATGGCCACGCCGAGGCCGTGCATGTCGAAACCCGCGACAAGATCACGGCGGAAGCGGCGCGGGAACTGCTACAACGGGCGCCGGGCGTGGTCGTTGTCGACGAGCGCAAGCCGGGCGGCTATCCGACGCCGGTGTCTCACGGGGCAGGCAAGGATGAAGTCTTCGTCGGGCGCATCCGCGAGGACATCTCCCATCCGCGCGGGCTCGATCTGTGGGTAGTTTCCGACAACATCCGCAAAGGTGCTGCGCTGAATGCGGTGCAGATCGCCGAACTATTGGTGAAAACGTATCTGTAGCTTATAGTTACGATTGTGTTATAAGCCCGTTTCGAGATGCACTCGTCGGGTTCGCTTTTCACGCCGTTGGGGGAATGTCTGGATGAAACGACCGCTGCAACTACCGCTCGCGATCGCGCTCGCGCTCGGCGGAACCCATGCGCTGGCGTTGGGCCTCGGTCCAGTTCACGTAAAATCCAAATTGAATCAACCCCTTGATGCGGAAATCCCAGTCATCCAGGGGAGCGCGCGCGAGGCCGAAGGGCTGTTGGTGAGCCTGGCGAATGCGGAAGATTTCGAGCGCGTTGGCATCAACCGTTCACGCCTCACGGTACCGCTCGAATTCACGCTGGTGAAAGGCGCGAACGGTTCGATGACGATCAAGGTAACCAGCAAGGAAGCGGTGCGCGATACCTATCTCGACTTCCTGATCGAAGCGAACTGGCCCAACGGACGCTTGCTGCGCGAGTACACCGTGCTGCTCGATCCGCCCTTGATGGCGCCCGCGTCGCACGCGGCGACGACCACCGCGGTCGTTGCGGCGCCGCACACGGAAACACTGACCCGCCAAGAGACGGTCCGTACGACGACCGAAACCCGGATCACGCAGCAGCCCGCACATGTGCCCGAGAAGGTCGCACCTGTGGCACCGAGGGCCGTGAAAGCAATTCCGGCGGGCGAGTACGGCCCGGTCGCCGCCGGCGAAACCTTGTCCGGTATCGCGCGCGAAGCACAAGCGGGCAGCGGCGTCAGCGTTGACCAGATGATGCTCGCCCTGCTGAAGAACAACCCGAACGCGTTTTACAAGAGCAACATCAACGCGCTCAAGCGTGGCGCGATCCTGCGCGTTCCCTCTGCCGACGAAGTCAAGGCAGTAGCGTCCGCCAGCGCCGCCGCCGCACAGGTACATGCGCAAATCGAGGACTGGCGTGGCGGTCGCGCAAGCCCGACGCTGGTCGCAGACGCCAACGCCAGAACTCCAGCCGCTTCCGCGGAAAAAACGGCGAAAACGATTGCAGCGACCGACAAGGGCAGTAGCGAACGGCTCGAACTGGTGCCGCCGAAAGCCGGCAAGGATAGCGTCGCCGTCGCGGACCGGCCCGGCAGCAGCGCCGGCAATGCCGCAGCGACTGCGGAACTCAAATCGGAGTTGGCGCGTGCCAAGGAGAGTCTGACCACTCGCGAGCAGGAAACGGGCAATCTCAAGTCGCAGGTCAAGGAACTGGAAGATCTCAAGAACAAGAACGATCGCTTGATCGGCCTCAAGAATTCTGAAATCGCCGACTTGCAGCAGAGGCTCAAGCAACTGCAGGAAAAGGCGGCGGCAGCGGCGACCAAACCTGCTAGCGTGGCGCCTGTTGCGGCGACAGCAACGCCGACGCCGATGGCGGTCAAGCCGGGTGCCGTAGCGAAACTCGACAAGGCGGATATCTGGGGAGACGCGGGAACACCCACCTCCAAGTCATCGCCTGACTCCAAGTCTGCCCCTGACTCCAAGGCGGCCCTTGACTCCAAGGCGACGCTTGACTCCAAGGCGGCGCTTGACTCGTCGATCAAGTCTCCAGCGCCTGCGATGCCGCCCGAACCCAAGCCGGTCGCTGGCACCGCATTGCAAACGCCTGTACCCACGCCCAGCCCTGTGGGCGCGTCCACAACCACGCCTGCGCCGGCGACGTCAGTGCCAGCATCCAGCGGCGCGACAATCACGCCCTTGGCGCCGGGGCCTGAAACCAAACCGGTACCCATTGCCGCACCCGCCATCAAGCCCGCGACGACGCCTGCGCTGGCTCACACCGCCGGCACCCATCCAGCGTCGGCGACGCCTTGGTACGATGCCTCGTGGGTCAAACCCGCAGCATTGGGCGCCGGGGTGCTGTTGCTGCTGGCCGCCTTGCTCGGCATGCGCAAACGAAAACCCGATCCGGTTTTGGGTGAACGCGGTTCCATCGCCGATGCCTTTGGCGATTCTCCGCTCGAGAGCGGCGGCGGATTCGCGTCGGTCGAGGCTGAGGAAGCTGAACTCCACGAGCATCTGCAACTCGACCCGTCGAATCTCGGGCTGCATCTGGAACTCCTGAGTCTGTATTACGCAGAGCGTGATGTGGCCAAGTTCGAGGATGCGGCGAGCGAAATGCATGTGCAGGTCACCGACCCGCATGAACCGGAATGGCTGGAGGCTCAGGCGATGGGACAGGAATTGGCGCCGAACAATCCGTTGTTCGCCGATGCGGCGCATTTCGACGATGCCGATGCGGCCAGCGCAACCGCCCACTCGGTGACAGCGCCATCCGCCGCGATCGTTCCCGACACAGACGCGGTTCCTGGCCATGACCAGGGGTGGCCGCATATCGCACCGAGCGTGGGCGAGCCTGCGCGTCTGGACTCCGATTCGAACTTCGGTTTCGGCATCGAACCCGTCTCAGCAGCGCTTGCTGCACCGGGGATGCCGACGCCCGATGCCCGTGAGGGAGATGGTTTCAACTTCGATGATTTGCCCCCGTTGCATGACGACGGCGCGCAAACAGTGCGGTCGGCACCGCCCATCGATGACGAGTATTTCGCAAGCGACGATGCCACCAGCACCAAGCTCGACCTGGCGCGCGCCTACCTGGACATGGGCGATCCGGAAGGGGCGCGCTCGATGCTCGAGGAAGTGATCGCCGAGGGCAACGAAACGCAGAAAGTCGAGGCACAGCGGTTGATTGCCGAGATCCACTGAGCGGCAACCTCAAGTCATGCCACAAGGGCCGGATTTCCGGCCCTTGTCGTTTTCTGTCCTGCAATCATCACGGCTGTATCCTGTTTCTCCTGCCCGACCTCTCACTCCTGCATGCGCCTCGCGCTCGGCATCGAATACGACGGCACCGAATTCTTCGGCTGGCAGCGCCTGTCGCACGGGCCCAGCGTGCAGGCCGAAGTCGAGACTGCGTTGTCGTTTGTGGCGGCGCATCCGGTGACTGTGATATGCGCAGGACGTACCGATGCGGGCGTCCATGCGCGCTGCCAGGTCGTGCATTTCGACAGCGACGCGCCGCGCAGCGAACGAGCTTGGGTTCTCGGCACGAGCGCACGTCTGCCGCGCGCTATCGCCGTGTTGTGGTCGCGCCACGTCGCCGATGATTTCCACGCGCGTTTTGGCGCCCACGCGCGCCGCTATCGCTATCTGATCCAGAATCGCCCGGTGCGCGCCGCGTTGCGCGCCCGCTTCGTGACGTGGGAGCGCGTACCCCTCGATGTGGATGCGATGCAAAACGCCGCGCAAGCGCTGATCGGCGAACACGACTTCAGCGCGTTTCGCACCGTTGCGTGCCAAGCGCGAACGCCGATGCGCGACGTGCGCGAAATTTCCATTACACGCACGGGCGACGAAATATCGATCGAGATCGAGGCAAATGCGTTCCTGCATCATATGGTGCGCAACATTGTCGGCTCGCTGTTGCCGATCGGCCGCGGTGAGCGCGCGCCGGAATGGCTCGGCGAACTGCTGCGCGGGCGCGACCGCAGCGTCGCCGGACCAACCGCATTGGCGTCGGGCTTGACCTTCCTCGCGCCGCGTTATCCGGCACACTGGAATCTGCCAGCGGAGGTGACGTTTTGATCGCCCGGCGAACGCGTATCAAATTTTGCGGCGTCACGCGCTCCGAGGATGCACAACTTGCAGTGGATCTCGGTGTCGATGCGATCGGGCTCGTCTTCACGCGCCGCAGTCCGCGTTTCGTCGGCGTCGCGCACGCACACCTGATCCGCCGCGCGCTGCCGCCGTTCGTGACCGCGGTCGCGCTGTTCATGGACGACGAACCGGCGTGGATCGAGGAGGTCATCGCGGTCGTGCAGCCGGATGTCCTGCAATTTCACGGCAGTGAAGTGGCAGGGTTCGCGGCAGGTTTCGCGCGCCCGTATATCAAGGCCGTGCCGATGGCCTCGGTGGCGGATGTCGCCGCATACGCCGCGCAGCACCCCGATGCCGCCGCCTTGTTGCTCGACAGCCACGCTGCAGGCGCCATTGGCGGCAGCGGCGATGCGTTTGACTGGACGCGCGTTCCGCGCATGCTACCCAAGCCGATGGTGCTGGCCGGCGGACTTGACGCGCAAAACGTGGCGCAGGCGATCGCGCTCGTGCGACCCTACGCCGTCGACGTGTCGAGCGGCATTGAAATGATACCCGGCATCAAGCATGCGGAAAAAATGCGCCGCTTCGTCGATGCAGTACACGCCGCAAATGCCCAAACCATGGACTGAGCAAGTGATGACCGTAATTGAAGATTACTTCGCCTATCCCGACGCACGCGGACGTTTTGGCGACTACGGTGGTTCCTATGTCGCCGAGACGCTGATCGCGCCGCTGGCGGAGTTGACGCGTGCCTATGAAGCATTGCGCATCGATCCGGCCTTCATCGCCGAGTTTGAACGCGATCTCAAATACTACGTCGGTCGGCCATCGCCGATTTATCATGCGCAGCGTCTGTCCGAAAAAATTGGCGGCGCACAGATCTTGCTCAAGCGTGAGGATCTCAACCATACCGGCGCGCACAAGATCAACAACACCATCGGTCAGGCGCTGGTTGCGCGGCACATGGGCAAGCGCCGCATCATCGCTGAAACCGGCGCCGGCCAGCACGGCGTCGCGACGGCAACAGTGTGCGCGCGCTTCGGGCTCGACTGCGTCGTCTACATGGGCGCAGTCGACATCGAGCGCCAGGCCATCAACGTGTATCGCATGAAGCTGCTTGGCGCGACGGTGGTGCCGGTTACATCGGGTTCGAAGACGCTGAAGGACGCGCTCAACGAAGCGATGCGCGATTGGGTCACGAATGTCGCCGATACGTTCTACATCATCGGCACGGTTGCCGGTCCGCATCCGTATCCGCAGATGGTGCGCGATTTCAACGCGGTCGTCGGGCGCGAGGCGCGCGTGCAGATGCAGGAGCAATTCGGACGCCTGCCGGACACGCTGGTCGCCTGCGTTGGCGGAGGCTCCAATGCGATCGGCTTGTTCCATGCGTTCTTGAACGATCGCGACGTTGCAATTGTCGGCGCCGAGGCAGCGGGGGAGGGGATCGCCAGTGGCCGTCATGCCGCGTCGCTCAGTGCCGGACGCCCCGGTGTGTTGCACGGCAATCGCACCTATGTGTTGTGCGACGACAATGGCCAGATCACCGAGACGCATTCGGTTTCCGCCGGCCTCGATTATCCCGGTGTTGGCCCCGAGCACGCGTTCCTGAAAGATTGCGGCCGCGCGCACTACGTCGGCATCACCGATGATGAAGCGCTCGCTGCCTTTCATGAACTGGCGCGCACCGAAGGCATCCTTGCCGCACTTGAATCGAGTCATGCGGTCGCGCAAGCGATCAAGCTCGCTCGCGAAATGCCAAAAGACAAATTGATCCTGTGCAACTTGTCCGGTCGCGGCGACAAGGACGTGCACACGATTGCGGCGCGCGAGGGAATCAAGCTGTGAACCTCGGTGGCGTCATTCTTGAGAAAGCGCACTCCCGGTTTTTCGCCGGGACGATGAGTGTCACCTGCGGCGTGAGCAGTCCATGAACCGCATCGACGTCCGCTTTGCCGAGCTCACAGGCAAAGGCCGCACCGGGTTGATTCCGTTCGTCACCGGGGGCGATCCGCTGCCGGACGCGATGGTCGATTTGATGCATGCACTGGTCGCAGCCGGAGCGGATTTGATCGAACTCGGCGTACCGTTTTCCGACCCGATGGCCGATGGCCCGAGCATTCAGCACGCCAGTGAACGCGCGCTTCTCAAGGGCATCGGACTGAAGCAGGTTTTCGGCTGGGTACGCGAGTTTCGTGCCGGCGATGGCGACACGCCTGTTGTGCTGATGGGTTACATGAATCCGGTGGAGATCCACGGCGCCGAACGCTTCGCGCGCGACGCGCTGGACGCGGGTGTCGATGGCGTCTTGCTGGTCGATTGCCCGATCGAGGAAAGCGAAGCGGTGGCGGTGTTGCGCAATGCCGGATTGCGCCAGATCCTGCTGGCGGCACCGACTACCTCGGACGAGCGATTGGCGCGAATTGGCGAGGCAGCGCAGGGATTCTTGTATTATGTTTCCTTCGCTGGCATCACTGGCGCGCAAAGGCTGCGCACGGACGACGTTCGCGTGCGGGTAGAAGCGATCAAGCAACGCGCGAAAGTGCCGGTCGCAGTAGGCTTCGGCGTGCGCGACGCAGCGACGGCGGCGGCGATCGGCGAATTCGCCGATGCAGTGGTGATCGGCAGCGCGCTGGTCGATTGTCTTGCCGGTGCTGACGATGCAAATGAAGTCTGCGTCCGAGCGCAGGCATTCTTGGCGCCCATACGCGACGCGCTTGATGCGCATGCCGGACATGAGCGCTAACCACGAATCGGAATCAAACCCGGATGCGCTGCCTCCGGAGCTGCGGCCGCCGATCGACACGGGAGAGGTCTACGACATGAACTGGTTGCAGAAATTGGTCGGTCCGCGTACGCGCGCAACCACGCCAAGCAAGGGCAAGGTACCCGAAGGCCTGTGGGAAAAGTGCGACGGCTGCGGCGCGGTGCTGTATCAGCCCGAGCTCGAAGCTGCATTGATGGTGTGTCCCAAATGCGGTCATCACCATGGGATCCGCGCGCGCGCGCGCCTGGCGGCGTTCTTCGACGAGGGCAGCACACGGGAACTTTTCGCTGATCTTGCGCCGGCCGACCCGTTGAAATTTCGCGATTCAAAAAAATACAAGGATCGCATCGTCGCGTCGCAAAAGCAGACGGGCGAGAAAGACGCGCTGATCGCGATGCGCGGCACGCTCAAATCCAATCCACTCGCTGCCGTCGCGTTCGATTTCGCCTTCATGGGCGGCTCGATGGGCTCGGTCGTGGGCGAGAAATTCACGCGTGCCGCAGAACTGTCATTGGCCGAGCGCATGCCGCTCGTCTGCTTTGCCGCAACCGGTGGCGCACGCATGCAGGAAGGCCTTTTTTCCTTGCTGCAGATGGCCAAGACCTCGGCTGCACTCGCGCGTCTGCGCGAAGTGGGTGTGCCGTATATTTCCGTGCTGACCCATCCAACCACCGGCGGCGTATCGGCCAGCCTCGGCATGCTCGGCGACATCAACATCGGCGAGCCGAAAGCACTGATCGGCTTTGCCGGCCCGCGCGTGATCGAGCAGACCGTGCGCGAGACCTTGCCGGAAGGGTTTCAGCGTTCGGAATTCCTGGTCGAGCACGGCGCAATCGATTTGATCGTCGATCGGCGAGAGATGCGTGACAAACTCGCGGCCATGTTGGCGGTGTTGATGAAACAGGCGAGGGCGGCGTAGCGATCGAGTCGGACGATGCGCGGGCGAGCCGCTGCGCCCAATCCTGCCTGCCGGATCAATCAGATCGAGATCACTTGCATTTCGGGCTCATGGATTTTCGTGTGGGCGGGGGCAACCTCGATGCTTTCAAGTTTTCCCCTGCAGGGTTGAATGACTTCAACAAACAAATGCGTTGCGGCTGCCGCCGCTCCACAAGGCATCGGGTTACACAGGTGCTGGATTCTGCCCCTCTCCGGGACGACTACACCTCTCGCTTGACCAACTAGCGCGCCGCAATATCCGCACTGCACACAAACCGGATCGCATCGAGCCGCGGCGCGGCATTCGACAGCGCCTCGCGCAGCGCATCCAGTTCGTTTGCAATCGCGTCGATCTCGTCCGGATGCACCGACGGATTGATCTTGGCGAGCGCGGTCAGGCGCGCATGTTCGCCATCAAGCTCGCGCTGCGCCGCACTGAGTGCAATGCCGATCTCGGTGGCGGCCAGTCCGCGTGCTTGCGTCTCGCACGCAGCGAGCATCGGTGGCACAAGTTTGGCGAGCAGCGGGCGGTAGCGCGCCGCATCGACGGGCTGTTCCTTGGCGCGAAACAGGCTCGTCGGGTTCGGCACGAAATCAATGCGCGGTGTCAGGCGTGTGTCGACCACCGTGCGCAGCGGCAACGGCGGCAGGAAGCGGCTGACATTGAGTTTGCGCTCGGCAACGCATTCGAGCACGTACACGCATTCGAGCAACGCGGTGCGCGGAGGCAAGGCGGCATCGATCAACAGCGCAGCGTTGCCTTGTTCGCTTTCGAGCAACAGATCGAGTGCGCCGATGACGAGTGGATGATCGAGGCGCAGTAAAGGCAATTCCTCGCGGGAAAGCGCGGTTGCGCGGTCAAACGTGACTTGTTGCGGACCATCCTTGAGGCCGGGGAAGCCATCGGTGCTGAGATATTCCGGGTCGAGCACGACGCAGCGGGGAGCGGTTTCCTCGTTGTCGATGCCGAATTGCTCGAACAGGGTCAGGATGAATTCGTCGGTGGCCGGATCGTGGTCCTGCGCGCGTAGCGCATCGGCGAGCGGGACGTCGCGTGCTTCACGTTCGGTGGCAAGTTCCAGCAGACGATCGCGGCCAGCTTGCACCAATTCACTCAGATCGCGATGGGTTGCGCTGGTGTCGGCAATCAGCGCATCGATTTCCGCGTCAGGATCTTCGGCGCTGAGCGCATGGCGTTCGGCTTCCGCCAGCAGACGCGTGCGATAGCGACGCAGGATCTCGCGGCCATCGGACGGACTCGTGCGCAGCGCATCGAGTCCTTCGTGATACCAGCGCAATAACGCGTGTTGTGCCGTCCCATCGAACGCAGTCGTGTGGATCACGATGTCGTGGCGCTGGCCGATGCGGTCGAGGCGACCGATGCGTTGTTCCAGCAGGTCGGGATCGAGCGGCAGATCCCACAAAATCACGTGATGTGCAAACTGGAAATTGCGGCCCTCCGAGCCAATCTCCGAACACAGCAGCACGCGTGCGCCGTCCGTCTCGGAAAACCACGCCGCGTTGCGATCGCGCTGCATGATGCCCATGCCTTCATGGAAGCGCGCGACCTTGACACCGCTCTTTGAACGCAGCGCTTCTTCGAGCGCAAGCACTTTTGCCTGCGTGCGGCAGATCAACAGCAGCTTGTCGTTGGCCAGCGTGTCGATCAATGCAAGTAGCCACGGCAGGCGCGGGTGGTTTGAGTAATCGAGATCACCTGCAGGCGCATGCAGTTGCGCATCGGCATGAAATTCGCCGAGCAAGCGCTGGCGTTGCGCATCATCGAGATCAGCGCCGTCCAGTATCGAGAGTTCGGCGACGCGACGCGGAAACCCGCCGATCTGCGCACGCCGATTGCGAAACATCACCCGTCCGGTACCGTGGCGATCGATCAATGCGTCGAGCAGTTCGGACGCATTCGTGTCGCGGTCGTCATCGTAGCGATTCAGTAGCGTAAGCAGTTCCTGATCGGCGCCAAAGCGTTCGGCAAGCAGCGCATGATCAGCTGCGCTGAGCTTGGCGCACTCGCCGAGTTTTGCCGCCAGCGCCGATAGCGCGACGTAGCCGTCGGCTTCGACTGTGAACGCATCCAGATCGACATAGCGTGCCGGATCGAGCAGGCGCAGTCGCGCAAAATGCCCGCTACGACCCAGTTGTTGCGGTGTCGCAGTCAGCAGGATCAGCCCAGGCGAACGTGCGGACAATTGCTCGACCAACGCATACGCCGGACTCGCAGCCTGTGGCGTCCATTCCAGGTGATGTGCTTCATCGACGACGACCAGATCCCATTGTGCAGCGATGAGCTGGCGCGCGCGTTGTGCGTCAGCGGCAAGCCAGCCGATATCGGCGATCACGCACTGCTCGTCCTCGAACGGATTGCGCGTGTTCTCGCCAACTTCAATCGCCTCGCAGCGTTCCTCGTCGAACAATGCGAAGGGAAGATTGAACCGACGCAACAATTCGACAAACCATTGGCAGGTCAGGCTTGCGGGGCTGAGCACGAGGACGCGCGCAACGCGACCCGTGGCGAGCAGGCGCGCGACAATCATGCCCGCTTCGATGGTCTTGCCGAGCCCGACTTCATCGGCAAGCAAGGCACGCGGCGGGCGACGTTGCGCGACGATGCTGGCGACGCGCAACTGGTGCGCGATCAGGTCGATGCGTGAACTGGCCAGCCCGTACGCCGGTGAGCGCATCGCGTCGGCGCGGCGACGATGCCCCTGCATTCGGAAATCGAAGCGATCGGGTGCGTCAAGGCGCGCCGAAAGCAGGCGTTCGTCGGCGCGTGAAATCGGCTGGGTGTCATCAAGTTCCGCTTCCGGCAATGCGCGATCACCGGCGTGATAGGTCAGCAACCCATCGGCTTCGCTGACGCGTTCAATAACCAGGCTCTGTTTCTGGCCGGCGACTTTCTGGCCAACGCGAAAATCCGCACGCGCGAGCGGTGCCGCATGCATCGCGTAATGACGCATGACGCCGGCGGTCGCGAACAGGACCTGCACATTGCGCCCTTCGAGGCGGACGACGGTGCCGAGTCCCAGTTCGGGTTCGGCCTTGGAAATCCAGCGTTGACCTGGGACAAATGCCATGAGTGATGCGAAGAACCGGGGTGCGAATTATCCGCTACTGCAGCGCTCGCGGAAATAGCGCGGCGTGCGAGGCGAACATGTGGATTTCGAAGATTGTTCCTGACATTGAACGGCAATCACTTGAGCATCCGCGAGGGATCCAAGGTTGCGAGCGTCCGGATGGCCAGGAAAAGCGCGCGAAAAGCGCAAAAATCAGGGCGCGTGAACGCATATTATCGGGATGTTTCGATCGTGTGTATACTCGATTGAATCGAAGTTGCGGTCCATTTTTTTTGCATTGAGCCCAGGAGCTGTGCATGAATCCCGTTCGATTTCCCCCGCTTGCAATTCTGACCGCAGCGATCGTCGCGGGATTGGCAACGGCTTCGTCATCGTATGCAGCAACCATTTTGGTCGATGGGTCGACCTGTTTGCTTGGCGATGCGATTGTCGCGGCGAATACGGACGCAGTTGTCGGCGGCTGTGCATCCGGCAGCGGCGCCGATACGCTCCTGATCGTGGCCAACCAGACCCTTGCGGCCGAGCTGCCCACGGTCACCTCGGATATCGCATTCGTCGGACCCCCAGCCCCAACTATCGCAATCACAGGCGACGGCGCACACCGATTGTTCATGATCGGAAACGCCAACAGCGCACCCGTCGTGAGCTTCAGCCACCTTGAGTTGAATGGCGGCGTCGCCCATGGCGGCACTTCCAGCGGCGGCGCCGGGGCGGGCGGCGGACTCGGTGGTGCGTTGTTCGTCTACGACGGCGTCGTCAGCACAAACGGTGTTTCGTTCAATTCCAACAGTGCCGCGGGTGGGCCGGCGACCGGATACGCGCCCCAACAAGTGGGAGGTGGCGGCGGCGGCGGACTGTTCGGCAGTGGCGGCGCCGGCGGGAACAGCAACATAGGCTCCGCTTTGGGTGTCCCAGGTGGGTCTGGGGGTTTCGGCGGCGGCGGAGGGGGAGGTGGCGATACTTATAGCCTCGAATCTGGCGGTGCCGGCGGCGGCGCGGGCGGTGGTTCGTTCGGGGG
>CAJDTR010000091.1_pt1 | contig 13295 bp, 10 predicted proteins | sample 7389891 | NCBI WGS metagenome assembly CAJDTR01 (sample SAMEA7055657, study PRJEB34461) | soil metagenome | biome: terrestrial ecosystem; feature: Peninsula; material: soil | place: Antarctica | collected 2016 | reverse complement strand
CCAAAATAAAAGCTGCCGTGGCCGGCGATAATCATGCGGCCGTCGGGCTGGATCAGCAATCCATGCCGGCCGATCGTTTCGTAATTGGGATACCCCGCAAACTCATCGAAGACGAACGCGCCGGTTTCATTCGGACCGAAGGTCAGATCGACCACACCCGTGGGCAACAGGCGTGCCGCGCAGGTGTAGTAGGTACCGCTGGTGTAGCACTTGCCGGCGAGCACGATCTTTCCATCGGACTGGATCGCCATCGTCTGCAGATGGTCGTCCTTGCCGCCCACCGGAATCAGCGTGCGTCCGTCGCCGTTCCAGGTGGCGTCGTAGTTGCCGTCCTGCGCGAACGCGCCGGATGTGCCGGCTGACAATGCAAAACACAACGTCAGCGTGAATACGCGCGAGCGGAACATGACGTTCTCCCGGAGAGTCGTTGGAATGTCGGCAGGTCAATACACGCTGCGGAGTATGCAACTGCTCGAGACGCAAAAAAAGCGCCCTTCGCACGTGCTGGGTCGGGGAAACCCGCCGGCGGTTCAGCCGCGCGCGCTGCGCGGCACGTGTGCCTCGGCGTCGAATGCATCGACAATGCGTTGCCGCTCGGCTTTCAAGGCGGCCGGCGTGTGGCTGCCAAAAGAGTCTAGGTAGGAGCCAATATCGTCGACCTCGGCGCGCCAAGCCGCGGCATCGACTTCGATCAATTGATCCAGCGCGCGGTCGTCAATCGCCAGGCCTTCCAGATCAAGGTCGCGCTTGGTCGGCAGCAAACCGATCGGCGTTTCAAGCGCGCCGACTTTGCCATCGCAGCGATCGATGATCCATTCGAGGACGCGCAGGTTGTCACCGAAACCGGGCCACAGGAATTTGCCGTCGGCGCCCTTGCGGAACCAGTTGACATGGAAAATCTTCGGCAATTTCGTGCCGGGTTTGTCGAACGAAAGCCAGTGCGCGAAATAGTCGCCATAGTTGTAGCCGCAAAACGGCTTCATCGCCATCGAGTCGCGACGCAGCACGCCTACCGCGCCAGTCGCCGCAGCCGTTGTTTCCGACCCCATCGCGGCACCAATCAATACGCCGTGCGTCCAGTCGCGCGCCTCGAACACCAGCGGCACCAGCGATGGACGACGCCCACCGAATACGATCGCCGAGATCGGCACGCCTTGCGCATCTTCCGCGTGCGGCGACCAGCTTGGGCATTGTTTGGCGGACACGGTGAAGCGTGAATTGGGATGCGCCGCGGGTCCGTTGGCCGGATCGTACGGCCGCCCTTGCCAATCGGTGACCGGCGTGCCGGGCAGACCTTCCCACCACGGCTGGTTGTCCGCAGTCAGCGCGACGTTGGTGAAGATCGTGTCATGCGCGATGGTCGTCAAGGCATTCGGGTTGGTGGTCTTGCTCGTCCCCGGTGCGACGCCAAAATAGCCGGCCTCCGGATTGATCGCCCACAGCCGGCCATCGGCTCCGGGCGTCATCCAGCAAATGTCGTCGCCGACGGTCCAGACTTTCCAGCCGGCGTCGCGGTACGCCTGCGGCGGAATCAACATCGCAAGATTGGTCTTGCCGCAGGCTGACGGGAACGCCGCGGCGATGTAGTGCGTCTCGCCTTGCGGATTCTCGATGCCGACTATCAGCATGTGCTCGGCCAGCCAGCCTTCGCTTTTCGCCTGCCAGCTTGCGATGCGCAAGGCGTGACATTTCTTGCCCAGCAACGCATTTCCGCCATAGCCCGAGCCGTACGACTTGATCGACAGTTCCTCAGGAAAATGCATGATGAAGCGCCGTTCCGGATCGAGCTCGCCGGTCGAATGCAGACCTTTGACGAACGCCCCCTCGCGTTCGATGCGCGCGAGTGCCGGCGCGCCCATGCGCGTCATGATGCGCATGTTGGCCACCACGTACGGGCTGTCGGTAATCTCGACACCGCAGCGCGATATCGGCGAATCGATCGGACCCATGCAATACGGGATCACGTACAGCGTGCGCCCGCGCATGCAACCGTCGAACAAGGCATCGATCTTCGCGTGCGCATCGCGCGGCGCCATCCAGTGATTGTTCGGGCCGGCGTCATCCTGGTTGTTTGTGCAGATCAGGGTCACATGCTCGACGCGCGCTACATCGCGCGGGTTCGAACGGTGCAGGGTGCAGTTCGGATGCGTTTGGGGATTCAGTGCGATCAGGGTGCCGTCGGCCAGCATCTGCGCGGTCAACGTGGCGCTTTCGGCGTCGGAGCCATCGCACCAGTGGATCGTGTCGGGTTGGGTCAAGCGAGCAACCTCGTCGACCCAGCGATTCAAAGCCTCAAGTTTGCTCGACATGGCATCCGGCGCCCACCTTGCGCGCCGACAGAAGGAAAAAAGTGACGTTAGCGGCGCCCGACAGGCATTGCAAGGCGGAGCGCCGCACGGCGCGAAGTGCCCTCAGCGAGGAATCAGGATGTCGATGAAGTCGCGGATGTAGGCTTCGAATTCATCGTGATTCATGCGCGGTTGGCCGATCTGCGCAAGCTGGATGAAGCCGACATACGCCGAGTAGGCAAGGCGCGCGCGGTTTGCTGCAGTCGTTGCATCAAAGCCCGCCTGGTGGAAGGCGCGGGTTACAAATTCGAGGCGCCGCTGCGAGACGCGCTCGATGATCGGCCCGATTTGCGCCTGGTCCAGCGCCTTTAAAAGTGCCGCGAACACCGCGTGCGACGGACGTTTGTGGCTGACTTGGCGGATCAGTTCGCGCACCCGCTCGCGCGGATCGGCCACCGTTTCGATCGAGACAAGGACGTCTTGGTCATCGTCGCGCTCCCAGCGTTCGAGGGCGGCTTGAATCAAGGCCTCACGCGTCGCGAAATGCCAGTAGAAGCTGCCTTTGGTCACGCCCAGGCGGCGTGCGAGTGCCTCGACCGCCACGGCTCCGACGCCGCTTTCGGCGATCGTCTCGAGTGCTGCCTGTTCCCAGTCTGCGGCTGACAAGCGGCTGCGAGGCTCGAGTTTTATCGCGTCGTCGACCATTGTGGGAGTGTGCATTACGCGCGCGGTGATTTGAAGCGTCGCCACGGGTCTCGTTGGAGTATTTTCCATAAAATCAAAAAGATAGCCGGACTCTCCCGCATGTTGACTTGGCTTGGCGTGGCGGACCATACTGTCGCGTATGGTAACCTCGAAACCGAGGCCCCGTTTTTCGCAAGGAGAGTAATCGTGATCGCTTGGCTTCCTTTCCTCGCAGCGCTCATCGTGTCGCTGGGGTGCGCCTATCTGCGTGCCGGCTTGCGCATCTGGACGTTCGCGACTGCCATTGCCATTGTCGGCATCGGTGTCCTTGCGGGTGCATCCGTGCTCGCGATTGCACTGCCGTTGGTGCTATTCGCGCTCGTCGCACTGCCGCTCAATCTACCGGATTTTCGCCGGCGCAAACTCAGCGCGCCCTTGCTCGCGGCATTCCAGAAAGTAACGCCCACCTTGTCGGATACCGAACAGGTCGCACTTGAAGCGGGCACGGTGGGTTTTGAGGGCGAACTGTTCAGCGGCAAGCCCGATTGGTCGAAGTTGCTGAAGACGCCCACGCCGGAACTGTCGGTGGAGGAGCAGGCCTTTCTCGACGGTCCGGTCGAAGCGCTTTGCGCGATGGTCGACGACTGGCAGATTTGCCACGAGCTGGCCGATCTGCCGCCCGAGATGTGGGAATTTCTGAAGGTCAACAAATTCTTCGGGCTGATCATTCCCAAGGAATACGGTGGTCTGGGCTTTTCGGCGCTGGCGCATGCAACCGTGCTGCAGAAGATTGCCGGCATGTCGACTACGCTGGTATCGACCGTCGCGGTGCCCAATTCGCTCGGACCGGGTGAACTTCTTGTCCACTACGGAACAACGGAACAAAAAGACTATTACTTGCCGCGTCTGGCTGATGGCCGCGAAGTGCCGTGTTTTGCATTGACTGGTCCGTACGCGGGTTCCGACGCCACCTCCATTCCCGACTACGGCATCGTGTGCATGGGCGAGTGGAACGGCGCCAACGTCGTTGGTGTGCGGCTCACCTTCGACAAGCGCTACATTACCCTGGCGCCCGTCGCGACGATCGTTGGTCTCGCCTTCCGCATGCACGATCCGGAGCATCTGCTTGGCGACACGGTCGATCTGGGGATCACCCTCGCGCTGCTGCCGCGCGATACGAAGGGACTTGAAATTGGCCGTCGCCATTTCCCCATGAATATTCCGTTTCAGAACGGACCGGTACGCGGCAAGGACGTGTTCGTGCCGCTGGCACAACTGATTGGCGGCCCGGACATGGCGGGGCAGGGCTGGCGCATGCTGGTCGAATGCCTGTCCGTCGGGCGCGCCATTTCGTTGCCGTCCAACACGACCGGCGGCGCGCGCGCAGCCGTTGCAGCAACCGGCGCCTATGCGCGCATCAGAAAACAATTCGGTATCGCGATCGGCCGCTTCGAAGGCGTCGAGGAAGCCCTTGCGCGCATCGGCGGCAACACCTATGCGATCAGTGCGCTGTCGCTGGAAACCGCCGCCGCGGTCGATCGTGGCGAGAAGCCGGCGGTGCCGTCGGCGATCGCGAAATACCACGCAACCGAACGTGGTCGCGAAATCGCCAAGGATGCGATGGACGTGCATGGCGGCAAGGGCGTGATCCTTGGTCCATCGAACTGGATCGGCCGCGGCTGGGAAGGCGCGCCGATTGCCATCACTGTCGAGGGCGCCAATATCATGACGCGAAGCCTGATGATTTTCGGTCAGGGCGCGATCCGCTGCCATCCGTATGTACTGCGCGAAATGCAGGCGTTGAAAATTGCCGATTACCGCGAAAAGCTGAAAGTATTCGACGCGGCGCTGTTCGGACACATTGGTTTTGCCATTTCCAATGCCGTGCGCAGCTTCGTGATCGGGCTTGCGTCCGCGAAGATCGGTCGTGTGCCGGGTAATGCGTACACCCGGCGCTATTACCGCAAGCTCAACCGCTACGCGGCCGCGCTTGCGCTGGTCGCCGACACTTCGATGCTGGTGCTCGGCGGCAGGTTGAAATTCAAGGAAAAGATATCGGCGCGTCTGGGCGATGTGCTGTCGCAGTTGTATATCGCCAGCGCCATGCTCAAGCGTTTCGAGGATCAGGGGCGCCCGGTTTCCGATCAACCGTTTCTGGCCTGGGCGTTCCACGATTGCGTGTATCGCATGCAGGACGCGCTCGACGGCGTGCTGCGAAATTTCCCGCTGCGCCCGGTTGCGTGGGTGCTGCGTGGACTGGTGTTTCCGCTCGGACGGCGCGAAGTGCCGCCGTCCGACCGTCTGGGTCATCGCGTCGCGGCGTTGCTGACGGCACCGAACGAAGCGCGTGACCGTCTGATCGGGCAAATCTACCTGACCCCGAACGCGAACAATCCGGTTGGACGCATGAACGCATTGCTGCCGCAGGTTATCGCCGCCGAGCCGGTCGAGCGCAAGTTTCTCAAAGCGGTCAAGAGCGGCGCCCTCAACGGCTACGACTACGAGGCGCAACTTGCCGACGCGAAGATCCACGGCGTAATCAGCGGCGCTGAATGCGAGTTGCTTGCACGCGTTCGCGCCGAGACGTTCGAGTTTATTTCGGTGGATGATTTTGATTCGTCCGAACTTGCCGCCGGTGCGCGCAAAACGGGCAAACCGACTCTGCGTTCGGTTGCGAACGGTTAGGTGGCGGCAGCGGCCGAATCGCGAGACACGCCAGTCAGGCTTTCAGCGCCATCGCGTGATGGCGCAGGTGATCCTCGATGAAGGTCGCGATGAAGTAATAGCTGTGGTCGTAGCCGGCATGCATTCGCAAGGTGAGTGCCTGACCGGCGTCGCGGCAGGCACGGTCGAGATGTTCCGGTTGGAGTTGTGAGACAAGGAATTTGTCGGCTTCACCCTGGTCGACCAGGATCGTGCCGCGAAAGCGCGCGCCATCTTCGATCAGTGCGCAGGTGTCGTAGCGGCGCCAGGCCGCCTCATCATCACCGAGATAGCGCTCGAATGCCTTTTGTCCCCAACGCACTCCACTCGGCGCGACGATGGGCGCGAAGGCGGAGACCGATCGGTAGCGCGCCGGATTCTTCAGCGCGATCGTCAACGCACCGTGACCGCCCATGGAATGTCCGCAGAGACTTTCGCGCGAAAGGTCCGCGGCCGGAAAATTGGCGCCAATCAGGGCGGGCAATTCCTGCGTCACATAACTTTCCATGCGAAAGCGCGTTGCAAACGCGGACGTCGTCGCATCGAGATAAAAACCCGCACCTTCGCCAAATTCCCAATCGCCGGTCGCGCCTGCAATCGCGGTGTCGCGCGGACTCGTGTCCGGCGTGACCACCATCAAGCCCAGTTCCGCCGCCACCCGTTGCGCGCCAGCCTTGATCGCGAATGTTTCCTCGGTGCAGGTAAGTCCGGCGAGGAAATAAAGTACCGGCGCCTTAAAGCCGTGCGCCAGCGGCGGGCGAAACAGGCCGAACGTCATCGCGCCGCCGGTCGTGTCGGAGGCATGCCGATAGAAACCCTGCACGCCGCCGCCGCTGCGTTGTTCGGATAGGACTTCAATATTCATGACAAGCATCCGGCTGGGCGGAATGCGTGATTGTAGCGGTCCCCGCTATGATTGCCGGCTCGCCCCAATTGCCTTGCACCGATGCCTTACGCACCCATCGTCGCTACGCTCGGTTATGTGCTGTCGTCTGATCGCCGGCGTGTGCTGATGATTCATCGCAATGCGCGCGCGGACGATCAGCATCTGGGCAAGTACAACGGTCTCGGCGGCAAACTCGACGCCGACGAGGATGTACTTGCCGGCATGCGCCGCGAGATTGCCGAGGAAGCGGGTATCGAGTGCATCGAACTGACCCTGCGCGGGACCTTGAACTGGCCAGGATTCGGCCAAGCCGGGGAGAATTGGCTCGGTTTCATTTTCCTCGTCACGCGTTACAACGGCACGCCGCATGATTGCAATCCGGAAGGCACTCTTGAGTGGGTAGAACTGGACCGTCTGGACGCGTTGCCGATGTGGGAAGGTGATCGCCACTTCCTGCCGCTGGTGTTCGATGCCGATCCGCGTCCGTTTCACGGCGTAATGCCCTATCGCAATGGGCGCATGCAATCGTGGCGTTATTCGCGCGCATAACTCTTGCTTGACGCTCAGATCACGCTTTCTTGCACACGGCCCGGTCTTCCGGGGCCAGCGCCCTGGAATGCGCCGCGCGCCAGCCGATCCACGCCGAGCTTCCGGCGGCAATCATCGTCAGCGCGGCGAAACCGGGCAAGGTCATGCCGACTCCGCGCAGCAGATTGAAGCCGCTGGTAACCACGACATCGCCAAAACGCCACACCGAGGTGTCGATGAAGTTCTTGGTCTTGTAACGCGTTTCCGCATCGACGCGTGTGTACAGACTGTCCGCAGCCGGCTTGAACACACCATACGCGCTCGCGCGCGTGACCACCGCGACCAGCGCGATCCATGGGCCTGAGAACAGGGCCAGCCCGGCCAGCATGATCGCCTTCAACACACCGTCGAGTGCGAGTGCGGGCGCCGGACCGAATCGCACCATCAACGTGCGCGTCACACCCAGTTGCAAGATCACCTGCAGCACGTTGGTGGCAAGATCGACGTTGGCGGAAAAGTTGATGCGCGCTTCCCGCGTGGCATAAGTCGCGCCGCTGTAGTCGGCGAGCAGCGCATAGATCACCGTACCCACGGCGTCGCCGAGCAGCATCAACACCGCGATGCGGCGCATCAGCGGGGACTTGAAGGTCTCGATGGCACCGGCCAGCAGGCCGCCGCCGATAATGCGCTCATCGCGTTTCTCGTCGTCCGCTACGGGATGCCGCCGCGACCAGCGCGACAACAACACACAACATGCGATTGCAAACGCCAGCAGCACGCTGGATACCACCAACAGTCCGGACACGCCGATGATCGCGTTCAACGACCGCGTGATGAGCGGCCCGACGATTGCGCCGAGCGTGCCACCGAGGGCGATGACCGGCAGATCGGCCATGAAGCTCCAGAACACGGCGACAACAAACAGGTTGAAGACGCTGCCCCAGACGAAGAACACCGCGCCCAGCGTGCGTGCGCCGATTGCATCCTGCATCCGGAACGCGGGAATGAAAGCGAGCATGCCCACGATCACCAGCGCATACACTGCCGGCACGAAGGTTCGTCGAGGGAAGCGCGCGACCAGCGCGCCGAACAGCGGCGTCAAGGCGAGGGTGACAATGAATGTCGCCAGATAGAAGATGGGCAGGGCGGTCGAGCCGACGGCCGCCGAAAGCTGATCTCTCACCGGACGAATCACGTAGTACGCGGCCAGTACGCAGAAGAAGTATGCGGACGCGACGACGACGGCGAACCATTCGTGAGGCCGGATGGCGGGGCGATTCGACAACGGAGCGGGCATCCACTGGAAAGCGGCGAAAGCCTAGCACGCACCTGCGACAGAACCCGCGCCATAATGATGCGATGAGGGCGACGATTTCCGCGATCCACGTTTATCCGATCAAATCGTGCGCGCCATTGTCGCCGCCCGCCGCGGACGTGGAGCTGCGCGGTTTTTCCGGTGACCGGCGCTGGATGATCGTCGATGCGGACGGAAAATTGCTGACTGCACGCGAACATCCGCGCCTGACCCTGATTCACGCGCTGCCGGACGGCGAAGCCTTGACGCTTGATGGGCCCGGCATGCCGCGCCTGCGTTTGTTGCGGCCGGAATCCGGATCGCGTGTGCAGGCGACCGTTTGGCGCAGCCGCGTTGGCGCGTTGCCCGCGCCGCACGCCGCGAACCGCTGGATCAGCGAATTCCTGCGGCTTGCGGCCCGCTTCGTGTTCATGGATAGCGCGTGCGCGCGGCCGATCGATCCAGACTTTTCGCGCCCCGGCGACGAGGTCAGTTTCGCCGATGGATATCCGCTGCTGGTGATCTCGCAGGCGGCGCTCGATGGCTTGAACGACAAGCTCGCCGTTCCGGTCCCGATGCTGCGTTTCCGACCGAGCATCGTCGTTGCCGGCACCACGCCGCACGCCGAAGACGGGTGGAAGCGCATCCGCGTCGGGGCGGTCACGTTCGATGTTGTGAAACCCTGCGTACGCTGCGTGTTCACCACGGTCGATTTCGAGCGGGGAGAGCTGGATCCATCCGGCGAACCGCTGCGTACCTTGATCGCGTACCGGCGCTCGCCGCAAGGGGTTACCTTCGGGCAGAATCTGATTCCGCGCGACACCGGCATGGTGCGGCTTGGCGACGGCGTCGAGGTTCTGGATCACGCACTCTAGTGCGCGCGCCTGCGCTCGGGCGATGATCTACGACACCGTCATCGTCGGCGCCGGGTCGGCTGGCTGTGTACTGGCCAATCGGCTCAGCGCAAACCCCGCGCACCGCGTGCTGCTGCTCGAAGCCGGCGGTCGCGACTGGCACCCCTTCATCCACATGCCGGCCGGCTTGGCCAAGCTCGCCATCAACCGCCGCGTCAACTGGAACTACTCAACCGAAGCGGAACCCCATCTCGATGGGCGTCGGCTATGGTGGCCGCGGGGCAAGGTGCTTGGCGGATCCAGCTCGATCAATGCCATGTGTTACACGCGCGGAGTTCGTGGCGATTACGACGACTGGGCGCGTGCGGTCGGCGACGCACGCTGGGCGTGGACGAGTGTGCTACCGGTGTTCAAGCGCAGCGAAGGCAACGCGCGCGGGAACAGCGAACTGCACGGCGCCAATGGACCGCTCGCGGTCGCTGATCTGCGTTATCGCAATCCGTTGTCGGATGCATTTGTCGACGCCGGCGCAGCGGCCGGGTTTGCGCGCAATGACGACTTCAACGGCGCCGCGCAGGCGGGCTTCGGGCTGTACCAGGTCACGCAGAAGAATGGCGCGCGCTGTTCGAGCTCCACGGCCTATCTGCGTCCGGTGCAGGCGCGCACGAACCTCGAAGTGCGCACGCATGCGTTGACAATGCGCGTGCTGCTCGATGGCACGCGTGCGACGGGCGTCGAGTTTCGTCACCATGGACGCATCGAACGTGCCGAGGCGGGCACGGTGATCCTCGCCGGCGGTACGATTAATTCGCCACAACTACTGCTGCTGTCCGGCATCGGCCCGGCCGACCACTTGCGCGAACACGGCATTGCGGTAGCGCAGAATCTGGCCGGCGTCGGCGCCAACCTGCAAGATCACCTGGACATCTGCACGCTGGTGCGTTCGACCCAGGCAGTCACCTATGACAAGATCAACGACTTCGCGGTAGCGCTGCGTTTCCTGCTCAAACGCGACGGCATCGGCAGCTCCAACATCGCCGAAGCCGGTGGCTTCGTGCGCTCGTCGTTGGCAACCGACGAACGCTGCGATCTGCAATTTCATTTCGTGCCGGCGCTGCTGGACGATCACGGCCGCCATCGCCTTGACGGATTTGGCTACACCGTGCACGCGTGCAATTTGCGGCCGTGCAGCCGAGGCACCATCGGCCTCCACTCGGCCGATCCTTCGGCAGCGCCCGCAATCCGCCCGAATTATCTGGGCGACCCGCACGGCCTTGACCTTCGCATGATGATCGAGGGCGCGCGCCTGTCGCGTGAAATCCTCGCGCAGAAACCGTTCGCGGCGTATCGCGGCGATGAAGTCTTCCCCGGTGCCGATGCTCGCAGCGACGCCGATCTGGCTGCCTTCATCCGGCGCAAGGCGGAAACGATTTATCACCCGGTCGGCACGTGTCGCATGGGCAATGACGACACATCTGTCGTCGATAGCGAACTGCGCGTGCATGGCATTGATGGGTTGCGGGTCGTCGACGCGTCGATCATGCCAAGCCTGATCGGCGGCAACACAAATGCGCCGACGATCATGATTGCGGAGCGCGCGGCGGAGTTGCTGATCGCCTCGCAGTGACCGGACCCGGTGGCGCCATGAGGCTGGGCATTTATGGGAGCGGCGGAAGCCGCGATGCATTTCAAAACAGCATCGCGGCTTGCGCCGCTGCCACAGAAAGCGCTTGGTCGCATCAGCCAAGCGCAGCAGTCAACTCCGGCACCAGCTTGAACAAGTCCCCGACCAGGCCAAAGTCGGCGATCTCGAAAATCGGCGCTTCGGCGTCCTTGTTGATCGCGACGATGGTGCCGGCGTCCTTGATGCCGGTCAGATGCTGGATCGCGCCGCTGATGCCGACTGCGATGTACAAGGCGGGTGAAATGATCTTGCCGGTCTGACCGACCTGCAGATCGCTCGCCACGTAGCCCGCATCGACGGCGGCGCGTGACGCGCCGACGGCCGCCCCAAGCTTGTCGGCCAGCGTGTAGATGATCTTGAAGTTTTCCGATGATCCGAGCGCGCGGCCACCGGAGACGACGCGCGCTGCGCCTTGCAAATCCGGACGGTCGTTTTTGCCCTGCACAAGGTCGACAAAGCGCGTGTGATTGGGCAGTGCGACGTCGAGCGACAGCGCTTCGATGGGCGCGGCATTCGCCCCTGCACCAGCGGCCGCGTACGACGCGGTGCGTACGGTGGCGACAAGGATCTGATCTGCCGGCGTTTCGACCGTGACGATCGCATTGCCGGCGTAGATCGGGCGCTTGAACGTGTGCGCGCTTGTTACCGCCATGATGTCCGAAACCTGCGCAACGCCAAGCAATGCGGCGACGCGCGGCGCGAGATCCTTGCCGAACGTCGTCGATGGCGCGAGCACATGCGTGTAGCCATTCTTCGCCGCCGCGGCGACTTGCGGCGCCAACACCGCCGCCAGTGCGTGCGCATTTTCCGCGCGCGCGACGCCGAAGACTTTCGTCACGCCGTAAATGTTTGCGGCTTCGGCCGCAATCGCCGCCGTGTCCGCCGCCAGGACGAGCACATCGATTGCGTCGGCCTTGATATCGCGCGCACAGCTCACGCAACGCGCGGTGCTCGAATTGAGTTTGCCGTCGAGATGCTCGGCGATGATCAGAATCTTGCTCATCAGATCAGCCCTTTCGATTTCAATGCCGACACGAGTTCCGCCGCGTCCTTGACCATCACGCCCTTGCTGCGCTTGGACGGCGGTGCGTACTGCGTGGTTTTGTGATGGTCACCCGAGACGATGCCAAGTTCCGTTAGTTGCAGCGTCTCGATCGGTTTGGATTTGGCTTTCATGATGTCCGGCAGCTTGATGAAACGCGGCTCGTTGAGGCGCAGATCGGTAGTGATTACGGCAGGCAAATCCACCTCGATTGTTTCCAGGCCGGCGTCGACCTCGCGCGTGACTCTTGCGACACCCGCTTCCACGTCGATTTTCGACGCAAAAGTCGCCTGCGGACGATCCCACAGCGCAGCCAGCATCTGGCCGGTCTGGTTGCAGTCGTCGTCGATCGCCTGCTTGCCGAGCAACACGATGCCGGGCTGTTCCTTCTCGACGAGTTTCAGCAGCACGCGCGCCGCCGTGAGTGGCTGGATCGCATCCGTCGTGACGACATGGATGGCGCGGTTCGCGCCCATCGCCAGACCATTGCGGATATGGGCCTGCGCATCCACCGGGCCGATGGTGGCGATGATGACTTCGGTCGCGACGCCTTTTTCGCGCAGACGCAGCGCTTCCTCCAGTGCAATGTCGTCGAAAGGGTTGGCCGACTGCTTGACGCCGTCTGTGACGACGCCGGACCCGTCCGGCTTGACCTGGATGCGGACGTTGTAATCGACCACGCGCTTGTACGCGACGAGGATTTTCATGCGGCAATTCCCGGATGGCCGCAGCGGTGCGGCGTGAGTGAACAACAATCGGCGATTATAACCGCAGCGCCGATCGTGGGCCGGGTGTTGCTCAGGGGGTCATTCCACGCACGATCGCTTCGGCAAAACGGGCGGCCGATCCTGGTGCGGTCGCGAAAAACAGCGAAGGTTCGGCCAGTTCGAGTTCGAGCAGGCACGGCGCGCTATCGGCGTCCCGGATCAGGTCGACGCGCGCATACAGCGGCGAAGCAAACGGCAGCGCGGCAAGCGCTCGGTCGGCCACGTCGCGTTCGCCGGCGTCCGCTGTTCTCGGGGTAATGTGCTCCATGGCAAACAGCGCGCGAGTCGAATCCTCACCCCGCTGCAGCAACGGTCCCTTGCGCACCGCATGACTGAAGTGACCATCGAAATGGATCAGCGCGGTCTCGCCGAACTCGTCGACGCGGTCGAGGTACGGCTGCAGCAGAACGCTGCGGTCGTTGTCGAGCAGGCGCTGCATGTGCGCGATTGCGCGTGCGCGTTCGGCGCGCACGTGCCGTTGGGCGTCGCGCGAGCCTGCGCCGATGGCAGGCTTGACGACAAACTCGCCGAACGCGGCGTGTCGCTCGACAAACGCATCCAGCAC
>CAJDTR010000059.1_pt1 | contig 13515 bp, 7 predicted proteins | sample 7389891 | NCBI WGS metagenome assembly CAJDTR01 (sample SAMEA7055657, study PRJEB34461) | soil metagenome | biome: terrestrial ecosystem; feature: Peninsula; material: soil | place: Antarctica | collected 2016 | reverse complement strand
CCGATGAAGACGATGATGCCCTTCTCTATGTGCGGCAGAAACGCATCCTGCTGCACCTTGTTGAATCGGTGCACCTCGTCGACGAACAAGACGGTGCGCGTGCCCTGGGCAAACCGCACTTCCGCTTCGGCCAGCGCAGCACGCACATCAGGCAAGCCAGAGAGCACAGCGGAAATCGCACGGAATTCCGCTTCCGCATAGCGCGCGAGCAGCAACGCCAGGGTGGTCTTGCCGCAGCCCGGCGGTCCCCACAGGATCATCGAATGCACGCGCCCCACTTCGATCGCGCGCCGCAACGCCGTGCCCGGTCCGAGCAGGCGTTGCTGACCGACGATATCGTCGAGCGCACGCGGTCGCATGCGCTCAGCCAGCGGCTTGAGGCTATCGGACTCGGCAAAGAGTTCGCTGGTGGGCGCAGGTGGAGGCTTGCGGCGTGGCATGATGTCAATCATAAGGTACGGCGGGATTGCGTTTGTCTGCCATTGCGCAGATCGATAGAAGGATGCCGAGTTGGTGAAGTACTGGCTTGCCCGCAGCGGCAGTTTGTGTCCGAGGCTAAAGACAGCCGCAGCAGCTACTCCCTAGACTGCGGGCATGAACTATCGCCACGCCTTCCATGCCGGCAACTTCGCCGACGTGTTCAAGCACACGATTCTGATCGCGCTGCTCGACGCTCTGAAAGCCAAACCCGCCGCGTTCTGCTATTTCGATACCCACGCCGGCCGCGGACGCTACGACCTGCGCAGCGACGAGGCCAGCCGTACGCTCGAATATGCCGATGGCGTGCAGCGCGTGCTCGCCGCGCAACAACTGCCGTTGGCTCTGCAGGCCTATGCCGATCTTCTGCGTGCGTTCGATGATCGGGCGAGCGTTCATTGCTCGCCAAATCCCCTCGATGGAACTCCTTCATTGGAGCCGGCTTCCGGGGGAAATTACCCGGGTTCACCGCTGATTGCAGCCCACTGCATGCGCGCACAGGATCGTGCGATCGTGTGCGAACTGCACGGTGAGGAAGCCGCTGCGCTGAAGCTTGCATTACGCGACGATGCACGTTTTGCCGTGCACCGCCGCGACGGTTATGCGGCGCTGAAGGCTCTGTTGCCTCCGGCACAAAAGCGCGGCGTGGTGCTGATCGATCCTCCGTTCGAAGCGCAGGCCGCGGAGTACGTGCTGATCCAGAATGCCCTCGTCGATTCGATCGCGCGCTGGCCGCAGGCGATCCATGCGATCTGGTATCCGATCAAGCTGCGCGAGCCGATTCTGCCGTTCCACCGATGGTTGGCCAGACACGCGGGCAGCGCCGATGTACTCGTTGTCGAGTTGCTGCTGCACGCGGACAATTCGGGGTTGCGTCTGAACGGCTGCGGCTTGGCGATTCTCAATCCACCGTGGCGCTTCGATCGCCAGCTTGCCGCGTGGCTGCCGACGCTCGCAGCTCTGCTTGCCCAAGGTGATCCCGCCACCTGTCGCAGCGACTGGCTGAAAAAAAACTGATCACTCGGGCGCCCCAAAACTGCACTCGCGCGGCAAAACATTCACTGCATGTTCAATTGGCGAGACTATGTTGGCCACATGATTAAAGGAAAAGGAGCGTGTCATGCCGCGTGGTGACAAGTCGTCCTATACAGACAAGCAGAAGCGTGAAGCCGCACACATCGAAAAGGGTTACGAAGCGAAAGGCGTCTCAAAAAAAACAGCCGAAAGTCGTGCCTGGGCGACAGTGAACAAGCAAGATGGAGGCGGGAAGAAGAAATCGTCCTCGAAAAAATCCTGACCCACACTGCCTACAGGAGACTCTGATGATCGTCGAGCAACAGGAAAAATGCGCGCACAATCCCTGCCTATGCACGCCTGCCACTGGTCAGGCGTTCTGCAGCGATTATTGCCAGCATGCTGCAACCAGCGGTCCGCCGCGCGAGGAAATCGTGTGCAAGTGCGGACACGAATCGTGCAAGTCGCATTAGATTGAGGCGGCGGGTTCGCTGCGCGACGTCAACCGTCGCGCAGCGAACTGTCGCAGTTGGCGCAGGAGATAGTCCTGTCGCGCCATCGGATTGCCACAATCACGACGGTATACTGAAGTCGCCACTTCTCGGGGACTTCAACTATGGAATTGCGTTCGCCAACGGCGCGCGTGCGGCTCGCCGGTATAGTCGTGCTCGGCATTCTTTCCCTCGTCCTCTTTGGCTGCAAGCGCGAACACAACCCCCTGCCACAAGTGCAAGGCAAGCAGCCTGTCGCCGCCATCACGCCTGAAAAGGACGAGATTGCGCAGGGTTTTGCGTTGGTGTCGGCTTACCCGCAGCAAAATAGTGGCGGTGTCACGCTCGTGCTCGAGTTCTCGCGCGCGCTGGTCGGTACGCAGAGCTTCGACACTCTCATCGCCGTCAGTGGCGACAAAGGCGACTCCGTTGCCGGAAGTTGGGCGCTCGACGAGGATGGCAAGACGCTGCGTTTCCCGTACGTGCAGGCGGCCAAGAGCTATACGGTGCACATCAAAGGCGCGTTGACCGCCGTTGACGGAAAGATCCTTGGCAGCGAGGTCAGCAAGGACGTATTTACCGGGCCGATGTTGCCGGCCGCCGCCTTCGCATCACAGGGGAGCGTGTTGCCAGCCCGGCAGACGCGCGGTCTTCCGGTCGTCTCGGTCAATGTCAAGGAGGTCGACGTCGAATTCATGCGCGTGCATGACAAGAACGTCGCAAGTTTCTACGCGGCCTACCAGAAAAACGGCAAGCGCAGCACGTATGACCTCGATCCCCGCGGCGAGTGGTACAACCGTGGCGGACAGCCGATTGTCGATATCGCTGATTCTGTTTACTCGAACCGTTTCGTGCTTGCCGGAAAGGAAAACGAGCGCACGCTCAACTATCTGCCGATCCAGAATATAAGCGAGCTGGCGCAGCCTGGCTTGTATTTTGCTGTGCTAAAACGCGCCGGTACGTTCAACGATGAATTCGAGACCAGCTTTTTCTTCGTCAGCGATATCGGCCTGCACACGCGCGCGTACAAAGACGCGCTGTTCGTGCACGCCGCATCGTTGAACAGTGGCGAGCCGAAGAGCGGCGTAACCCTTTCAGTACTCGATGCGAAAGGCGAATCGGTTGCTGCCGGCGAGACAGACGCGAGCGGCAACGCCCGACTTGCCTACGCGCTCAAGGCCGACCAGGTGCTGGTCGCCAGCAGCGGCAAGGACGTCTCACTGCTGCCGTTCAACCAGCCTGCACTCGATCTTTCCGACTTCGCGGTTGCCGGGCGCAAGCAAACCTGGTTCGACGTGTTCGGCTGGTCCGATCGCGATTTGTATCGTCCCGGCGAGACGCTGCGCCTGTCGGCACTGCTGCGCGACTACGACGGCAATGCAATCAAGCCGCAGCCGTTGTTCCTGACCTTGAAGCAACCCGACGGACGCACCTATGCGGAATCCAGACTCGATCCGGAAAATCTCAACTATTTCGAATGGTCACGGGAAATCCCGGTCGATGCGCCAACTGGCCGCTGGCAGGTCGAGTTCCGCACCGATCCAAAATCCAAAGATGCAGCGCAAGGGCTGACCTTCCGCATCGAGGAATTCCTGCCCGAACGCCTGAAGCTGGAGTTGTCGACTTCGCAGACCCAGCTCAAACCCGGCGAGCCGCTCAAGCTTGCCGTCGAAGGTGACTATCTCTACGGTGCACCGGCCGCCGGCAACCGATTTACTGCGCGACTGACCTTGACTGCCGATCAGCATCCAGTCGATTCGCACAAGGACTTTTATTTTGGCGATCCAACGATCAATCTGCCCAAGGAAGCCAAGGATGTCGTCGATGACAAGCTCGATGAGAACGGCAAACTTGAACACGATATCGAGATCGCGGACGCAACAAAACCCGCGACGCCAATCGCGGCGATGCTGTCCGGCAGTGTTTATGAGACTGGGGGGCGCACCGTCACGCGCACCCTGAAACGCACCGTGTGGCCGGCCGATGTGCTGGTCGGCGTGCGTCCGCTGTTCGACCTCAAAGAGGGCTCCGATGCGCGCGGCCGCGCCGGTTTCGAACTTATTCGCAGCAACTCAAACGGTGATCTGCTCGCCGGCAAAAATCTGAAGCTGACGTTGGTGCGCGAACGCCGCGACTATCACTGGACCTGGGACAACGAAAGCGGTTGGCATTTCGATTACAACGAACGTTACGAGGACGCCGAGACCCGCGATCTCGATGCGCAAGCGGGAAAGGTGGTGAAGTTTGATGTGCCGGTAGACTGGGGCAACTACCGCATCGAGATTCTCGATCCGGCAACGGGTCTGACCTCGCGTCTGCCGTTCTTCGCAGGCTGGAGCTGGAACGACGAAAACCGGGGCAAGGAAGCGCGCCCGGACAAGGTCAAGCTCGCGCTCGACCGCCCAAGCTATCACGCTGGCGATACGCTCAAAGTCACGGTGACACCGCCGCAGGCAGGTCCGGGCCTGTTGATCGTCGAGTCCGATCACCTGCTTTATGCGAAGAACATCGACGCCAGACCTGGCGCGGTATTCGAGATACCGGTGACCCGGGATTGGGAACGGCACGATGTCTACGTCACGGCGCTGGTGTTTCGCGGCGGCTCGGCGGTCGACAAGATCACCCCCAACCGCGCCGTCGGCGAGGCATTCGTGCCGATGGATCGCGCAACGCGCACAATCGAAGTGGCGCTCGACGCGCCGAAGATGATGAAGCCGGAAACCAACCTGCCGGTCACGGTCAAGGCGCCTGCGCTGGCCGGCAAGGTCGCGTATGTGACCGTGTCTGCGGTCGACGTCGGCATCCTCAACATCACGCGCTTTGCTCGTCCCGATGCAAGCGCCTGGTTCTTCGCACAACGCGCACTGGGCATCGACGCCTATGATCTTTACGGCCGTGTCATCGAAAGTTTCGACGGCACAACGGCGAAACTGCGCTACGGCGGCGACATGGCGCTGGCCGCGTTGCCGCAGGCGCGCCGCCCTACCGCCAAAGTACTGACCGTCGACGTGTTCTCCGGAGCCGTCGCGCTTGATGCCAAGGGCGAAGCGAACGTTGCGCTGAAGATACCGGACTTCAATGGCACGGTGCGCGTAACCGCGATGGTGTTCGGTGAAAACCAGTACGGTGGCAGCGACATCGAAACCATCGTGCGCGCACCGCTGGTGGCAGAAATTTCAACCCCGCGTGTGCTTGCGCCAGGCGACAAGGCCGCATTGACGCTCGACCTGCAGAATTTTTCCGGCAGCGATCGCGAATTCCAGGTGAAAGTCAGTGCGGCCAAGCCACTCGCGATCGACAATGGCGTGCGCAAGGTCGAGCTTGCCGACGGCGCAAAGGCGACGCTGAATTTTCCGCTTAGCGCGCTGGAAGGTTACGGCATCGGCAAGATCAATGTCGTTGCCTCTTCGGCATCGTCAACTGCCGGCGATATCAAGATCGATCGCCACTTCGAGATGACGGTGCGCGCGGCGTGGCCAAGCGTGATGCGCTCGACGCCACGAACCCTCGACAAGCTCGAAGCGATCACGCTCGGCGCGAGTGCAATGGACGGCCTGCTCGCCGATTCGGTCCATGCACGCCTGACCGTTTCGAGTCTGCCGCCGCTGCCGTTCGCGATGGCGCTCAAAAACCTGCTGCAATATCCATACGGGTGCATCGAGCAGACGACCAGCAAGGGTTTCGGCGCACTGTTGCTCGACGAGAAGACGGCCCAGAATCTGCATGTCGACGGGCTTGCCGCGGATGCGCGCAAGCAGCGTGTCGACGGTGCGATCGGGCGCATCGCCTCGATGCAGATACCGTCCGGCTTGTTTTCGATGTGGGGCGGCGACAGCTATGTAAACGAGTTCATCACGCCGTATGTCGTCGAGTTCCTGGAGGAAGCGCGCGACGAAGGCTTCCTCGTACCGGATGAAGTATTGCAAAAATCGCTCAAGCGGCTCAACGATGATCTGCTTTCCGGCGGCCATCCGTACTATGGCCACGAGCACAGCGACCATTTGCGTTTTGCCGATGAGGCGTATTCGGGCTACGTGCTCGCCCGCGTCAATCGCGCGCCGCTCGGCACCCTGCGCGCGTTGTATGACAACTCACGCGACAAGTCGGTAACGGCGCTCCCGCTGGTGCATCTGGGCATTGCGCTGAAACTGATGGGCGACCAGCCACGCGCCGAAAAAGCGATTGCCGAGGCGTTCGCAAAAAAGGTCGATCGGCCGTGGAATCTCGGAGACTATGGGTCTGACTTGCGCGACACCGCATTGATGATTGCATTGACGCATCGGTACGGCTTGTCCAAACCCGAATACGACGGCCGCGTATTCGACATCGCGCGTTCGCTGACGACTGAAGAACACGCGGCCGACGCACACGAGCGCAAGGGCGGCTGGCGCTGGACATATCTCAGCACGCAGGAACAGATCGCGATCGCGCGGCTGGGGAAAATCCTGATTGCGGACGGCGACAAAGTCGTTGCCGGCATACTGAGCGTCGGCGCCGCGTCGAATCCGATCAGCCCGGATCGCCTGTGGAGCCACGAGTTCGGCGCAACCGAACTCGCTGCCGGAGTGCGCTTCATACCCGAGGGCGATTTGCCGCTGTACGCCAGCACCGACATTGCCGGCGTCCCGAAAACCGTGCCGCCGTTCGATGATCATTACGTGTGGATCCAGCGCCAGTTCTACACGCTCGATGGCAAGCCGTGGGAACCGGCGGCGCTGAAAGAAGGTGACAGTCTGATTGTCGGCCTCAAACTCGAAGCGCGTCAGGCGATGCCCGATGCATTGCTGGTCGACCTCCTGCCCGGTGGACTGGAGATCGAGAACTTCAACCTGACTGACGCCAAGCAATGGGCTGGCGTCGTCATCGACGGCATCACGATCACCGACCGCGCGCAGGCAGCCGAGGTGCGCCACGAGGAGTTCCGCGACGATCGCTATGTTGCTGCGCTCAAACTCGACAAAGGCCAGATCGCGCACGTGTTCTACATGGTCCGCGCCGTCTCGCCGGGCACCTTCCAGGTGCCGCCACCGCTGGTCGAGGACATGTACAAACCCGAAGTGCGTGGCATCGGCAAGAGCGAACCGGCATCGATCAAAGTGATTGAGCCGTGATATACCCACCGTGTCCTGTTTGAACGGGAGGCGTGCGTGGAAAGCACGACAGCCATGATCCAGACAGTTCCCATGATTGGAAAGCGCTGAGCGAAAATGAGGGGGCGGGCAATGTGGCACGGGCCATCCCGGCGTTGGTGGAAACGTGCTGTGGCTTTGGCGCTTGCCCTTGTCGCCACGACCCTCCTCCTCGACCGCCTTTTCCCTCCGCCGTTGCCGGATGCCGGTCATGGCAGCACGGTGGTGCTCGCGCGTGACGGCACGCCTTTGCGGGCCTTTCCCGACAGCGACGGCGTATGGCGCTATCCCGTGCAGCCCGACGATGTTTCGCCTCTCTACATCGAGGCGTTGCTGACCTATGAGGACCGCTGGTTCTATCGACATCCCGGCATCAACCCGTTCGCTATGGCGCGTGCGTTTGGACAGTGGATCGTGCAGCGAAGACTCGTCTCCGGCGGCTCGACCTTGACCATGCAGGTCGCGCGGATTCTCGATGGCACGCCGCACAATTTCGCGGGCAAATTGCGCCAGATGTTGCGTGCACTTCAGCTCGAAGCACATCTGTCGAAGAAGCAGATCTTGACCCTGTATCTCGATCGCGCGCCGTTTGGCGGCACCATTGAAGGCGTCGAAGCCGCATCGTGGGCTTACCTGGGAAAACCGGCATCACGCCTTTCGCACGCGGAAGCTGCACTTCTCGCGGTCCTGCCGCAGGCGCCCAGCCGTCTGCGACCAGACCGTAATGCGGACGCCGCGCGCGCAGCACGCGACAAGGTGCTCGAACGCATGGCCGACCTGCACGTGTGGACCCGCGCCGAAGTCCACGACGCGCAAATCGAAGCGGTCGCCGCACGCACCTTGCAGCCACCGCTCAGCGCGGCGCTGCTGGCCGAGCGTCTGCATGAGGAACGCCCGCAAGCGCGGCGCATTGCAACGACCATCAATGCGGAACTTCAGCGTGCGCTCGAGGCCCGCGTCAGCGATTATCTCGGGCACCTGCCCGATCGCACCTCCGCCGCGTTGCTGGTCGTCGACAACGCCAATCTGGAAGCACTTGCCTACGTGGGATCAGGCGCGTTTGGCGACGAAGCGCGGCTGGGACATGTCGACATGGTGAGAGCATGGCGCTCGCCAGGCTCGACCTTGAAGCCGTTTTTATACGGACTCGCGCTCGACGACGGACTGATCGATTCGGAAAGCCTGCTGATCGATGCACCGCAATCTTTCGGCAGCTATCGACCGGGTAATTTCGGGCTCACCTACAATGGACCGGTCGGCGCCGCCGAGGCGCTGCGCCTGTCGCTCAACGTGCCCGCGGTCGACCTGTTCGATCGCATCGGGCCTGCACGCTTTGCAGGACGCCTGGCCAATGCGGGGCTGGACCTGCGCCTGCCCTACGGCGCCGCGCCCAATCTTTCGGTGATCCTCGGTGGGGTCGGTGTGCGCATGCAGGATCTGGTCGGCGCATTCAGCGCACTCAACCGTGGTGGCGTCGCCGGACGCGTGCGCTACAGTCCCGACGACGCACGCATTGACCGGCGCCTTCTTTCCGAGGGTGCAGCATGGATCGTGCGCGATGTCCTCGAAGCCAATCCACGACCTGGTTATTCTCCGGGCACGTTCGATCCAGGTTCGCGCCCGAGAGTGGCTTGGAAAACTGGCACCAGTTACGGCTTTCGCGACGCGTGGGCGCTCGGCGCGACGCGGCGTTTTACGTTTGCAGTATGGGTTGGGCGTCCCGATGGCACACCGTTGCCGGGGCAGTACGGCGCAGTGACGGCGTTGCCGCTGTTGTTCCAGGTCGTCGATTCATTGCCGCGCAGTGCGATGTCCGCGACGCCGGAACCGCCGCCAGCAAGCGTGACGCAAGCCGATATCTGCTGGCCGCTAGGCGCTGTCTTCGATTCGAGGCATGCTGAGCTGTGCCACGAAAAACACGCGGCATGGGTCTTGAATCGCGTGGTGCCGCCGACGTTTTCCGAACGCGATGCGAAGGTGTGGAGCGCCGGCCTCGTGCATGCGCGCGTGGACGCGAGCGGTGCGCGAGTCAGCGCCAATTGCGCGGTCAAGCCCGCTCGCGAAATCGACATCGCGCGCTGGCCCGCGCTGGCATATCCATGGCTCACGCGCGACGTGCGCCATCGTGCCAGTTTGCCGCCGCTCGCGCGCGGCTGTGACACCGACGGCCTCGAAGCGAGCGAGCCGATTCGAATCGAAGGCGTCGCCGACAATGCGGCAATCGCGCGCGCACCCAACAGCGACAAACCCGCCGCAATTCGCCTGCGCGTACTTGGCGCCGGCACCGATATTCTCTGGCTCGTCAACGGCAAGCTTGAAGGTGAGACGCACGCCGCGCAGGCGTTCGAACATGCGTTTGCGCGCCCGGGCGATCAAACGATCACCGCGCTGGCCAAGAGCGGCGCTTATGCGCAATTGTCGATACGCGTTTTACGCTAGAGCTCGCATGCGCACGGGTAATCACGAAGCGGGTACGCGCGTGGCAGCGCAGGATGCGGCGGACCCGACCCGACGTTGGATGTCATCGCAGTTGGCCGCGCTGCGCCGTGACCGGATGTTCATGGTGCTGCTGTGCGCGCTCACCCTGTTCAGCGCTTTTGCGCCAGGGAAAATCGCCAGCTATCCAAGACTTGTGGATTGGTCGACGATTGCCGCGCTTACCGGGCTTCTCCTGCTCACGAAGGCGGTCGAAATGAGCGGCGTGCTGTATCGAATTGCGCATTGGCTGCTCGATCGCATGGTGAGCAAACGCACGATCGCGCTCGCGCTGGTCTCGTTGACATCCGTCCTGTCGATGCTGCTGACCAATGATGTTGCGCTCTTCGCGGTGGTGCCCTTGACCTTGGGCATCTGCAAGCTTGCACAAATTCCCTCGACCCGCTTGATCGTGTTCGAGGCACTCGCAGTCAATGCAGCTTCGGCACTGACACCGATCGGAAATCCGCAAAACTTGTTCCTGTGGCAACAATCTGGCGTTGCGTTTTGGCAGTTCGTGCTGCAGATGCTGCCGCTGGTTGTGCCGATGCTGGCATTTTTGTTCGCACTCACCTGGTTCGCATTTCCGGCGGACGCGGTGCATCGCGAAACGGAGCCGCTTCAGGCAGTGCCGATCGATCGGCGTCTTCTTGGCATGGCGCTCATTGTGTATGTCCCCTTTCTCGTGATCGCGGATCTGCATCGCGCAGGCTGGGCGCTGGCTGCAGTCGTGGCTGTGTTCTCCGTGTTTCGTCGCCGTGTGCTGGCGGCAATCGACTGGGGCCTGCTGATCGTGTTCGTGCTGATGTTCATCGACTTGCGCCTGCTTGCGTCGATGGACTTTGTGCGCGCAAGGATGCCCGCACTTGGCCTCGAGCAAGCGGCGCATGCGTACTGGACAGCCATAGCGGCGTCGCAACTCATCAGCAACGTGCCGGCGGCGATTGCCGTGGTCGAATATTCACACCACTGGCGTGCCATTGCGTTTGGAGTCAACGTCGGTGGGTTCGGCGTTCTTATCGGCTCGCTCGCAAACCTGATTGCCCTGCGCATGGCGCCCGAACCTGGCAAATATCTCGCATTCCACGCGTGGTCAGTGCCGTTTCTGATTGTCGCCGCGCTGATCGGCTACGCGTTGCTGCACGCATAGTGGCGCGGCGCATGCGGGTTAATCGTCATCCCACAGTGTGTTTTTTGCAGCCGGGTTCAACCTCGGCTTCACGCTGTTGCCGACCGCCTGCCACACCGCCAACGCATCACGCGTGATCGCGACGTCGTGTACGCGCACGATCATCGCGCCACGTTGCACCGCGATCAGTGCCGCTGCCGCCGAACCGGCCGCGCGGTCGGCGGGACGCTCGCGGCCGGTCAGGGTGCCGATGGTGGCCTTGCGCGAGAGGCCGACCATGACCGGCGCAAGTTCCGCAAAACGCTCGAGCCCCCGCAGCAAGGCAAGGTTGTGTTCGAGCGTCTTGCCGAAGCCGAAGCCGGGATCGATCAGGATCCTCTTCTTGTCGATGCCAGCCATCTGACAGGCGAAGAGACGCTCGGCCAGAAAGCGGTGCACATCGGCAACGACATCATCGTAATGCGGCGCGTCCTGCATCGTGCGCGGCTCGCCCTGCATGTGCATCAGGCAGACGGGCACGCCAAGTTCCGCGGCTGCATCGAGCGCGCCGTCGCGGCGCAGCGCGTACACGTCGTTGATCATTCCCGCACCGGCGGCGATCGCGGCGCGCATCACGTCCGGTTTCGAGGTGTCGATGCTGATCGGCACCTCGACCGCGCGCACCAGCGCTTCGATTACAGGCACCACGCGCGCGATTTGATCGGCGCAGAGGACTTCTTGCGCGCCGGGCCGCGTGGATTCGCCGCCGACATCGAGCAGGTCTGCACCCTGCTCCACCATCGCCACGCCACGCGCGACGGCCGCTTGCATGTCGTCGCGCAAGCCGTCGCCGGAAAACGAATCGCTAGTGAGATTCAGCACGCCGCAGATGCGTGGGCGATCCAGTTTCAGCGAACGGCCCGCGCAGTCAAGAGTTGGCGTGGTGTCGAACATTGCCTAGTGTCCCGCTGTTGTCGTCGGCGTGGACAATGCCGTGGGTGAGGTCTGCCTCGTCGCAAGTCCAGCAGGCGTCGGTAACCCGACCTTGCCGCAGAACGCGGAAAACCGCGGGTCATCCTTGTAGCGCAGGAGGAAAGGATCGAATAGGAGGGAACTGATGCCGGGATCTTTATTGGTCCAGGCGCGATCCAGCCATAGGAAGGTATTGTCCGAATCCTTGGGTCGCAAGGCATACACCTCCGCGATTTGAAACGGCCCGTTGTCGGCCTGCTTGTCGATCAGAGTCTTCAGCGCAGCATCGGCGGCGGCACCATCGGGGCCGATCTGCAGTGCCATAGCGAACGCAACGTCTCGCCAGATTCCCGGCGGCTCCTGCTGTGCGGCGTGCAGCGCGGCCTTGGCATCGCCACGCTTGATCTCGATGGTCGTCAATGTCTGGTACTGCCCCACTGCCTGCGGTTGCAGCGCTATCGCCCGTCGGATCGCCACGTCCGCCTCATCGAATCGACCAAGCGGCAACAAATACTGGGCCAGCCAACCATACCAACTGGCGTGCAGAGGATCGAGCGCAAGCGCCTCCTGGGTCAGACGAACCGCGGGCGCAGGTTGGCCCAACGTCGCCAGCAATACACCCCACATGAATTTGGCGCCGCCGTTTTCCGGCGCGATTTGCAACGCGCGTCGAAACTCGGCGTCCGCTGCGGTCCAGTCAAAATCTGCGCTTTGCAGCAGATAGGCCCGCGCGAGATGTGCCGAAGCCGAGTTTGGGTCCAGCGTCAACGCAGATTCGGCCGCCGTGCGCGCCTTCGCATAGGCCTCCTTCATGTCCGCGCCGCTCAGAAATTGTGCTGCATGGGCGGTCCACGCATGCGACAGCCCGGCAAAGGCATCCGCATAATGCGGATCAAGACGAATCGCTTCGTTGTAGAAACCGATCGCTTTGCGGTCATCGTCCTCGGTGTTGTTCGCATCGTAAAACTTGCCCTGCAAATAGGCAGTGTAGGCATCGAGATTGCCACCGGGCGGACGGTCGCTCTGCATCACGGCACCATCGCTGGGCAGCAGTTTCGCCTTCAGCGCGGTGGAGACTGCCTTGGTGATCTCGTCCTGCAGTACAAACAGATCCTGGTACGGTCTGTCGTAATGCTGCGACCACAGCGTACTGCTGTCCCCCGCATTGATCAGCGCGGCGCTGATTCGTACGGTATCTCCGGCATGCCGAACGCTGCCTTCCAGAAGATGCGCTACTCCGAGTTTCACGCCGATGCTGGAGCTGTCCTCCTTGGTGTCGCGAAACTGGAACGCGGAGTTGCGGCCGATCACTTTGAGTCCTGCGATCTGGGACAACGCGGTGATCAGATCCTCCGACAAGCCATCGGAGAAATACTGCTGAGTCGGATCGCCGCTTTCATTGGTCAGCGGGAGCACGGCGATGGATTTGGCGGGGATCTTTGCCATGGCTGCAGCGACATCGTTCGCGGTTGCACTCGCGCCCGCGTCTTTACGCCCCACAACAGTATTGGTCAGCAGCAACACTACTGCGATGGCGAGAACGCCGATGATCAAGAAGTCCAGCTTGCGTCCGGTCAGATGCGCGATCGAATCGTCCGGCGCTATCTCGCTTTCGCGTTTCAGCCCTTGCGGCGTGAATTCGAAGAACCACGCAAATGCAAGCCAGAACGGAAAGCCGATGATCGCGGCAATGACGAACCAGCGCGTCACCCAATCCGGTGCGCCGAAGACCGGCCCGAGCTGCGCGATGCCCTGTGCCAGCGCCCACGCCGCCGCCGCGTAAAACGCACCGGCGCGCAGCACGTTGCGGCGCTTGAGTTCCCCGAATAGCGATCCTGCACGCACGATT
>CAJDTR010000058.1_pt1 | contig 13734 bp, 8 predicted proteins | sample 7389891 | NCBI WGS metagenome assembly CAJDTR01 (sample SAMEA7055657, study PRJEB34461) | soil metagenome | biome: terrestrial ecosystem; feature: Peninsula; material: soil | place: Antarctica | collected 2016 | reverse complement strand
GAACCATGTCAGTTGGCGCGGCGCATTTGCACGAAGGCTTGCCTGCAGCGATTTTGCCGCCGCCTCCAGCCCATCGTCGCCCGTCGTCGCGAAATACAGCGTCTTTTGCAACCCACGCGGCCATGCTTGCAACCGCGAAGCGGCGTCCCGAACGAGTTTCTCGTGGTTCCACCACAGGCTCGGACTCAACGCGACGTAGGTGTCGAACAAGCGCGGCTGCATGAAAAAGGTTTCGAGCACAAACAGACCGGCGAGCGATTCGCCCACGATCGCCGTCTTGCCGTTTGTGCGATAGCGACGGCGCACTTCCGGCATCAGTTCGTCCGCGATGAACGCGCGGAACGCGCCCGATCCGCCGACATGCGGAGCGATCTTGTGATCACTGTCCACTTCGGTCGGACCGGTCATGTCGCGGCGACGCTCCGTGTTTTCGATGCCGACCACGATCATCGCGCGCATCTCGCCCGCGAGGATTGCGGCATCAACGTCGGCGGCGACATGCGGGAAATCCTCGTCCAGGCCGCCGTCGGGCATGTACAACACCGGATAGCGCGCAGCCGTGTCCGTGGCATAACCTGGCGGCGTGTAGACGTTGATGTGGCGGGTTTCATGCAGTGCTGCAGAGTCGATCGCGAACGAGGCGTGCGCGGGCATTGGTTGGGTCGAAGCCCCCGCAAGCGGCACGAGCGTGATTACTACTATTGCAGCGACCAGAATGAGTGATTTCATCGGCAGAAGGATCGTGGTGTGGACAAGTGCAAGGCTACGATGATTCTTGCTTGAAAGCCGCTCTTTGCGACTTCCCCCTTGACGGCAGCGCTCGGGGCAACGGGTGTATAAGGCTGAACTCATTCCCCAAGGAGCGCCGACATGAAACACCTGTTCAAACTTACCGCTTTTGCAATTGCCGGCACCGTCGCGCTGGCATCGCAGTCGTTTGCCGCCTTGAAGGTCGGCAGCCATGCCCCTGATTTCAGCGCACCCGCCTATCTGGCCGGCAAGCCGCTCACCTTCAAACTTTCCGATGCGTTGAAGAAGGGCCCGGTGGTGGTGTACTTCTTCCCCGCCGCGCACACCTCCGGCTGCAATGTCGAGGCACACCTGTTCTCGCAGGCCATCGACAAGTTCACGGCGCTAAACGCGACCGTGATCGGCGTCACCGCCGGCAACGTGGACCAGCTCGCCGACTTCTCCAAGGAAACCGAACATTGCAGCGGCAAGTTCGCGGTTGCCGCCGACCCGGGGGCGAAGATCGCGAAGGAATACGAATCCGTCCTGTCGATGAAACCCGAGTGGTCCGACCGCACGTCCTACGTGATCGATCCGTCAGGAACGATCGTGAGCGTGTACTCGAACCTGAATCCCAAGGACCACGTCAACGAGACATTGGCGGCGGTGAAGGCGCTCAAGAAATAGCGCGGTCCGCGACGGCGGCGTGCCGACAGTACGCGGAACCCACGGGGGAAAATTGTCTCTGACACCATTTTCCCTTGCCGCCCGATCTGATTTTTCATCAGCCCGCGGGTTGCTGCTAGAGTTGATTAGTCGCATCGCGAACCACGCTCAAACGCCAGACCGGCTGTCGGCAGTGACAGACGTAAGCTGACAACGATGCAGCCGCGACGTATCTTGCAAGCGTGGGGTTTCGATGTTTATTGGCTCTCTTTCCTGGGGATTTCTCATGATCGGCATCCGCGGCGTACGTGTATTTGCCTTGTCTTTCTTCGTGTTTGCGGCAGGCATCATTTCGATGCAGCCGCAGATTGCCGTTGCCGCACCACAGAGTGGACCGATCGAACCAGCACTGTTCAACGCCATGCGTTGGCGCGGCATCGGCCCCTATCGCGGCGGCCGCGCGCTGGCAGTGTCGGGAGTCAGCGGCGAACCCGGCACCTTCTATTTTGGTTCGGTTGCCGGCGGCGTGTGGAAGACCATGGACAGCGGTGCCACCTGGAAACCGATCTTCGATGGCCAACCAATTTCCTCGATTGGCGCATTGGCAGTGGCGTCCTCCAACCACGACGTGATCTATGTCGGCACCGGCGAAGGGGCGTTGCGCGGCAACATCACGTTTGGCGATGGCGTGTACAAGTCGACCGATGCCGGCAAGTCCTGGACAAACGTCGGCCTGCGCGACACGCGCCAGATCGGCGCACTCATTGTCGACCCGAAGAATCCGGATATCGTGCTGGTGGCGGCGATCGGTCACGCCTTCGGACCGAACGCAGAACGCGGTGTGTTCCGCAGCACCAATGGCGGCAAGACCTGGAACAAGGTTCTCTACAAGGATGAGAACACCGGTGCGATCGATGTGACCTTCGATCCGCACGATTCCAGCATCGTTTACGCCGCGCTGTGGCAGGTGCGACGTCAACCGTGGAATTTCTCCAGCGGCGGCCCGGGCAGTGGTTTGTATCGATCCAGTGACGGTGGCGCGACGTGGACGCAATTGCGCGGCAACGGATTGCCGGATGGAATCCTTGGCCGTATCGACATCTCGGTTTCGGGCGCGGATTCCAACCGCATCTACGCGATGATCGAAGCGGAAAAAGGAGGTCTCTATCGCTCCGACGATGCCGGCCAGCATTGGTCGCGGATCAGCGAGGACGGTCGCATCCGCCAGCGCGCCTGGTATTTTTCAAAGGTCTACGCAGACCCGAAAACGGTTGACACGCTGTACGTGCTCAACACCGGCATGCTGCGCTCCGAGGACGGCGGCAAGAGCTGGAAACTCGTCGCGGCAACCCATGGCGATCACCACGGTTTGTGGATTGATCCGGCAGACCCGCATCGGCTCATCAATGCCAACGATGGCGGCGCGAGCGTGTCGCTCGATGGGGGTTCGACATGGTCGACCCAGGATAACCAGCCGACCGCGCAGTTCTATCACGTCGCCGTCGACACGCGCTTTCCCTACTGGGTCTACGGCGCGCAGCAGGACAACAGCAATCTCGCCGTGGCCAGCGCCGCCGACGACGGCGTGATCGGCCCGCGCGACTGGTATCCGGCGGGCGGCGGTGAATGTGGCTTTGTGCTGCCCGATCCGCGCGACGCATCGATCATCTACAGCAATTCGGAAAATTCTATCGGCCGTTACGACAAGCACCGCGAACAAGTGCAGGACATCAGCGCGTGGCCGATCGACAACTCTGGCCATCCCGCCAGCGAACTGGCGCACCGCTTCAACTGGACCGCACCGCTGGCACTCTCGCCGCACGATCCGGACACGCTTTATGCCGCATCCGAAGTGGTGTGGAAGACCACCGATCACGGCAACAGCTGGCAGATCATCAGCCCCGATCTCACCCGCAACGACAAGAGCAAGCAGGAAGCTTCGGGCGGTCCGCTGACAAGAGACATCACCAGCGTCGAGTACTACGACACGATTTTCGCGCTGGCCGAATCGCCTGTGGCCAAGGGCCTGGTGTGGGCCGGCAGTGACGATGGTCTGGTCCATGTCTCCAGCGATGGCGGCGCGAATTGGAGTGACGTCACACCCAAGGAACTGCCGCCATGGAGCACGATCAGCATGATCGAGCCATCGCCCACCAACGCGGATGTGGCCTACATCGCGGTGGATCGGCACAAGCTCGATGACGTGGCGCCGTATGCGTGGAAAACGGCCGATCGCGGCAAGACATGGACGCGTATTGTTGCGGGCCTTCCCGAAAAAGCCGTCGTACGCGCGGTACGCGAGGATCCGGCGCATCCCGGTCTGCTTTATGCCGGTACGGAAATGGGTGTGTTCGTGTCCTTCGATGACGGCGCGCACTGGCAGTCGTTGCAACTGAATCTTCCCGCGACCCCGATTCATGACCTCGTGGTGAAAGGCAACGATCTTGTCGTGGCAACGCACGGTCGTTCGTTCTGGATTCTCGATGACGTGACGCCGCTGCGACAGATCACATCGGCGAGCGCAGCGCAGGAAGCAATCTTGTTCAAACCGCAGACGGCGCTGCGCCTGGGTTATCCCGACGAAGTGAACACGCGGCGTCCGGTCGGCACCAATCCACCGGCAGGCGCGCTGATCGATTATTTCCTCAAGACCAAGCCGCAGGGCGAGGTCACCGTCGATATCATCGATGCCCAAGGCAAGATGGTGCGCCATCTGTCGAGCACGAAAACATCAAAAGAAGTGCAGCCTCCCGAGTGGCCGGATCAGATCGTGCCGAACGACAAGATTCCAGCCGAAGCCGGCATGAACCGGCTGGTGTGGGATTTGCGCATGGCCGATCCCGAACAGATTCCCGGCGCGTTTTATTCCGGCCTCGCCCCACGTGGTCCGCGCGTTGCACCCGGCCAGTACACGGTGAAACTCACCGTCGCCGGCAAGAGCTCCGAGCAGCCGTTGACGATGGTCACCGATCCGCGCTCCAAGGGAAATCTCGCCGACATCAATTCCAAGATCGATCTGCAAGTCGCCGCGCTGCACGACATCGATCGTCTGCATCATGCGGTCAACGAAATCCGCGCCGCGCGCGAAAAACTGGACAAGGCGAAAGAACAATTGCCGAAGGATGGTGGACAGGCAAAGCCGATCGATGCGCAGCTTGCCGCGCTCGACCCGATCGAACAGGAACTCATGCAGGTCAACATGAAAGGCTCCGAAGCGAACCTCGCATTCCCCGGAAAATTGAACGAGCGTTTCGCCACGTTTGCAGCGACGCAGGATGATGCCGACACCGCGCCCACGACTCAGCACCGTGCGTTGTATGCAACGTTGCACACGCAGTTGGAACAGCAATTGGGTAAATGGGAAAAGCTGAAAGCCACCTTGTAACTGCGCCCACGTAACAACAGGCCCTGCAACGCGCCGGTGCGGCCATCCACCACCGGCGCGACGTCGACATCGCTGTATTCCCACGGGCGAGTGTGGTCGAGCTACGCAGCGCATGGCCGATTGCGATTCGCGCACATCAAACGCCACGTTTCCGTTATGGCGCATGAGTTGACTCTGGACCATAGTCCGGGGTTTAGCATGTCGCATCGATGTCTGATGGAGATGCTTTCATGTCCAGTTTCACCATTGGCGAAATCGCCCGTCGCGCGGAAGTCGGGATCGACACCGTGCGCTACTACGAGCGCAACGATCTGTTACCGGTGCCGGAGCGGCGTCCCTCCGGGTATCGCCAATATCACGAGTCCGACGTACAGCGCTTGAGTTTTATCCGGCGAGCAAAGGAGCTTGGTTTCAGCTTGGCGGAAATCCGCGAACTGCTGACGCTTTCGACCGACCGCGAACGCGGTGTCAACGGCATCAAGGCGCGGGCAAAAGCGCGCGTGGTCGATCTTGACGCGCGCATCCGGGAAATGCAGCGGGTACGTCGCGGTCTGCAGGTCTTGATCGATGGCTGTCCGGGCCACGGGAAATTGCAGGGCTGTCCGATCCTCGGCGCTCTCACGCGAAAGGAGAACGCATGAACACTCCGTCAAACCACAACCCTCATTCACCGCATGAGGCTGCGATCGATTCTGCTGAATCCGGGAAGGCCGGTTCGGCTCGCGCAAGCACCGCGTCCGCGCAAACAGCGGCGAGCGGCATGACCGATCCGGTTTGCGGCATGCGGGTCGATCCCGCCACTGCAAAACATCAGGCCGAGCACGCGGGGCGCACCTGGTATTTTTGCTCGGCCGGATGTCGCGAGAAGTTCATTGCGGAACCTTCGCGCTATCTGGACAAAAGCACGGCGGCGGAAATACCCGCCCCTGCAGGAACGCTCTATACCTGCCCGATGCACCCCGAAGTGCAGCAAGTGGGGCCCGGCAGTTGCCCGAAATGCGGCATGGCGCTGGAACCGATGCTGCCAACCAGCGAGGTGGATGACAGCGAACTGCGCGCAGTCCGTCGCAAATTCTTCATCTCCGCGGCATTTGCGATTCCCTTGTTGCTGATTGCGATGGGGCCGCATCTGTTTGGATGGCATGCGAGCGAATCGACCGCGCACATTTTGCGCTGGTGCGAACTGCTGCTCTCGGCACCGCTGGTTCTGTGGGCAGGCGCCTCGTACTACGTGCGCGGCTGGAAAGGCGCTCTCGCCGCTTCGCCCAATATGTACACCCTGATTGGACTGGGTGTGCTGACGGCGTTTGGTTTCAGCCTGGTCGCGACATTTGCACCGGCCTTGTTTCCGGCCCCGATGCGCGATGCACACGGCATGGTCGGAGTGTATTTCGAACCCGCAGGCGTGATCGTCGCACTGGTGTTGTTTGGCGAATGGCTGGAATTGCGGGCGCGCGGCCGAACCTCCGCGGCGATCCGCCGACTGCTCGACCTGGCACCGAAATCCGCACGGCGCATCCGCGCTGACGGCAGCGAAGAAGATGTGTCACTCGAACAGGTGCACGTTGGCGATCTGCTGCGGGTCAGGCCGGGCGAAAGCGTGCCCGTCGATGGCATCGTCGTCGATGGCACCAGCAGCATCGATGAATCATTGCTCTCGGGCGAACCACTGCCGGTGCAGAAACATGCCGGGGACCGCGTCACCGGTGGCACCCTGAATGGCACCGGCAGCCTGCAGATGCACGCCGAGCGCGTCGGGCGCGACACCGTGCTCGCGCAGATTGTCGATCTTGTCGCCAACGCGCAACGCACAAAAGCGCCGCTGCAAAGGCTCGCGGACCGGGTTTCGCGCTATTTCGTGCCGGCTGTTGTCGCTGTCGCGTTGCTCACTTTCGGCGCATGGCTCGCATGGGGTCCCGAGCCGCGACTCGCCTATGCGCTCGTCAACGCGGTCGCGGTGCTCATCATTGCGTGTCCGTGTGCGCTCGGTCTCGCGACCCCGATTTCGATCACCGTGGCGAGCGGTCGCGGCGCCGAAGCGGGCGTGTTGTTCCGCGATGCCGCAGCCATCGAGACCTTGGCAAGCGTCGACACTCTGGTCGTAGACAAGACCGGCACCGTGACTGAAGGCAAACCTGCGTTGACGGATGTGCAAGCGGTTGCCGGCGTCAGCGAAAGCGAAGTGCTGGCGATGGCGGCCGCGCTCGAAGCACCGAGTGAACACCCGTTGGCCCACGCCATCCTGGAAGGCGCCAAGCAGCGTCAGGTCACGTTTTCCGCGGTCGGCGATTTTACCTCGGTGACGGGTCAAGGCGTGCGTGGAACTCTTGCCGGCGTGACGATCGCGCTCGGCAACGCCGATTTGATGCGCGCGGTCGGCGCCAATCCGGATCCGCTGGCGACGCGAGCGGACGAATGGCGTCGCGAAGCCAAGACAGTGATGTTCCTTGCACGCAACGGGCAACTTGCGGGGTGCATCGCCGTGCAGGACCCGATCAAGCGCAACGCACGCGAGACTCTGCAAGCACTGCATGAAGAAGGGCTGCGCATTGTGATGTTGACCGGTGACAGCGAAGCAACCGCGCAGGCGGTGGCGGCAATGGTCGGGATCGAGGAAGCGCACGCCAGCCAGACACCGGCGGCGAAAGCCCACTGGATCACCCAAGCAAAAGCCGCCGGCGCGCGCGTCGCGATGGCCGGCGACGGCATCAACGATGCACCTGCTCTCGCTTCCGCCGATGTCGGTATCGCAATGGGCAACGGCTCGGATGTCGCCAAGGAGAGCGCCCAAATCACTCTCGTCAAGGGCGAACTCGCCGGCATCCTGCGTGCGCTGCGCTTGTCCAAAGCAACTGTGCGCAACATCCACCAGAACTTGATATTTGCTTTTGTGTACAACACGATAGGGATCCCGCTGGCGGCAGGCATTCTTTATCCGTTTTTCGGGCTGCTTCTGAGTCCGATGATCGCTGCGCTCGCGATGAGCCTGTCGTCGGTTTCGGTGATCACGAATGCGCTGCGTTTGCGTAGCGCACATTTGTAACGGAGGCGTCGCGCGTGCAAATGGGTGCTGCCGCGGCTACCGTTCGTGCGCAGTCGCCGCGAGTCACAATGAGGAAGTTCGATGAAAGTTCGCCTGCGCCAACTCGCTGCCGATCTCGCTGACAGCTTCTGGCTCGTTCCGGCGGCAATGGTGCTGGCCAGCGTCGGACTCGCCATGCTGTTGCTGGCAGTGGACAGGCAGAACCTCCTGCCCACGTGGCTGACCAAGTCGAACTGGCTCTACAACGGCGGAGGCGAAGGCGCGCGCACCCTGCTCGGTGCCATTGCATCCTCCACGATTGGCGTGGCCGGCACGGTTTTTTCGATCACCATTGCCGCCCTGTCGCTTGCCGCTGGACAGATGGGTCCGCGCCTCCTGCGAAATTTCACGCGTGACCGCGGCAACCAGGCGACATTGGGCGTCTTCCTCGGCACCTTCTCGTACGCGTTGATGGTTCTGCGTAGCGTACGCACCCAGGAAGAGGGACTTTTCACGCCGCACATCGCGCTGACCTTCGGCATCGTCCTCGCGTTCGTGTGCGTGGCCACGCTGGTGTACTTCGTCGGCCACATGGCCAGTCGCATCAACGTGGATACGGTGATCGACCTGGTCAGCGACGACGTGCGAAGCGGCCTCAAGGATCTGATCACCGACACCCAGCCCGTCGCCGGCTTTGCGCCCACCCAATGGAACGAGTCGACGCCGGTGCTTGATGCGAGGCGGGGTTATCTCCAGCATGTGGACAGGCACGCTCTTGCCGCCTGGGCCGCAAGAAACGGAACGTGCCTGCGCCTGCTCGTCGGACCCGGCGACTATGTCTTTCCGGGGATCCCGATCGCCGTGATGGCGCCAGCCGTGCCCGACGCGGAGATCGCGATCCACGATGCCACCGCCCTGGGCCGCACGCGCAGTAGCGCGGGCGACACGGAACAGGCGATCCGCCAACTGGTGGAAGTGGCCGTGCGTGCGCTCTCGCCAGGCATCAACGATCCGCATACCGCCATGAGCGTGCTCGACCGGCTCGGGTCTTCGCTGTGCGATCTATCCGGCCAGATGTTGAGGACGGGAGTGATCGCGCACGAGGGCGTCGCGTCGCTGATGGTGCCTTCGCTGACGTACGCGCAGCTCACCGACATCATGTTCCACATGATCCGTCAGAATGCCGAAGGCCACGCGGCCGTGTACCTGTGCATGCTCTCGGTGCTGTGCGCGACGGTCACGTGCGAACTGGATGCAGAGCGTCGCGTTGCACTGTCGCGCCATGCGGATCTCGTCATGGAGGATGCCCGACGAAGCGTCGGCAATGCGTCTGATCGAGCCGACGTCGAACGTCGGCATGCTCTGTTCGAAACCCTGCGCGACGGCGATATGCGCGATGTCCTTGCTTTAGTGGATGCCAACTGACCGTGCTCGATCTCGCTGCCATCTGCATCGTCGTCACCGCCCTTCTCGCGTACCTCAACCAGCGCTTCGTCCGGCTGCCGCTCGGCATCGGCGTGATGGCGATGGCCCTTTCACTGTCGTTTGCCATCGTGCTGCTGTCGAATGTGGGCTTTCCCGGTTTGCGCAAATACGAGGAGACGTTCCTGCAGTCCATCGATTTCTCGGACGTGCTGATGCAGGGCATGCTGAGTTTCCTGCTGTTCGCCGGAGCGCTGCACGTCAACCTCGACGCGCTCAAGCGATACCGTTGGCAGGTGGCAAGCCTGGCGGTGGTCGGCACCCTCCTGTCCACGCTGGTTGTCGGCACCGCGATGCGGTTCGCGCTGCCGTGGCTCGGACTTGAACTGTCCTGGCTCCATTGCCTGCTGTTCGGCGCGCTGATCTCGCCAACCGATCCCGTCGCCGTGCTGGGTATCCTCAAGTCCATGGGCGCGCCCAAGCCCCTCGAGGTCGTTATCGCCGGCGAGAGCCTTTTCAACGATGGCGTCGGCGTAGTGATGTTCTCGTTGCTGCTGGGCATCGTCGCGAGCGGCTCGTCGCCGTCGATCGTTGGGGCCGGTTTGCTGTTGCTGCAGGAGGCCGGTGGCGGCGTGGCCTTCGGCCTGCTGCTCGGCTTCATCGCGGTGGGCATGCTCAAGAGCATCGACCAGTATCACGTGGAGGTGCTCATCACGCTGGCCCTGGTCGTCGGTGGCTATGCGCTGGCGAGTCGGTTGCATATCTCCGGTCCGCTGGCGATGGTGGTGGCCGGCCTGATGGTCGGCAATCGAGGTCGCTCGCACGCGATGTCCGACAAGACGCGACAGTACATTGACATGTTCTGGGACGTGCTCGACGAGATGTTCAATGCGGTGCTGTTCGTGCTGCTCGGCCTCGAGGTCCTGATGGTGGTGTTTTCGAGCGAACTCGTGCTAGCCGGAGCGGTGGCCATCGTGGTCGCTCTCGGCGCACGCGTGCTCACGGTCGGAGTGCCTGTCCACTACTTTCGCAAGACCTTCGAATTGCCGAAAGGTTCGCCAATGGTACTGGTCTGGGGCGGGCTGCGTGGCGGCATTTCGGTCGCGCTGGCGCTGTGGGTGCCAGCGGGTCGAGAGCGCCTGATCATCCTGGCCATGACCTACTGCGTCGTCGTGTTTTCCATCTTCGCCCAGGGCCTCAGCGTTCCCGCCCTCATCCGGCGTGCGACGCGCGCATGAGCACCATCGCAAGCGCAATGGCGGAAGTTACTTGGCAGGGTCGTCAGGTTTCGTCGCGGGAACTGTCGCCGTGCCGCCAGAGGCGCTGGCGTAACGCACCGAGAGCACGTAGCCATCCGCTGCCTTGCTCCACACGTCGACGATGAATTCGTGCTGGGCAGCGTCCAGGAAACTCACCACGGCGATGTTGCCGTAATCGTGCACGGCCATCTGGCTCGGTTCGGCGTCCACCTTCGGTTTCGCCAACGCGTTACGCATCCAGTCCACACGTGGCAGCGGCTTGCCGGGCGACGTTTGATCGCGTTGTTCAAAATTGGGCGCAAGCAGTTTTTCCAACACCGCGCTTTTGCGGTCGTGCACTGCCGCGTTGAGCTGGTTTTCAAGATTGGAAAACAGCATCACCGAGCGGCTGACCGTGGCTATCTTGCCAGGTTGCTGCGCCAGAACGGGCGTGGCGAGGATGGCAAGAGTGAGGAAACAGCGAGGAAAAAAGTGCTTCATGGCGTAGTCCAGTCAAAAAAAAGCGGCGCGACTCTATACGTCGCGCCGCAGCGATGATGCTGAAAACCTAAGCTCGCATCAATACGACATCGAGCAATAGCCACCACCCGCGTTGACCCAGTTCTGCTGAATGAGATAGTTCTTGCCACCCAGAACGACATTGTACTTCGAGCCGTTCGACGCGGTGGATTGTGTGCCGAATGTCCATGCACACTTGTCGGCGTTTTCCTGGCCGCGGCGGTCGTACCACGCATTCAGATCCGGATCGGTCGCAGCTTCCTCGAACTCATGCGCAAGCACGCTTGCCATGCCGTCCGCGCCCGCGTCGCCGTTCGGGCTGGTCGTCTGCGCCATGCAGCTGGTCGGGCATTGCGTCGCAGCGTTGCCGACGAACGAATACTTGATGTCGAGACCATTGATCAGCCCGTGCGTATGCCAGCCGCAATATTGAGAGCAGAATCCCGAACTCGCCGTGACGTCCGGCCCGGTCAGCACGAAGTAGACCGCATTTGTGTCGGTCGGACCCGTGTCGGCAACGACCTGCTGGATCTGCGCATCAGACAGTGAGGTTCCGTACGTTTCGCTATGGGTCGTCGAGCCCGAGAAATTGACCGAATTGCTGATATGCGTGTTGCTGCCGTTGTAATACGTGGTGTTGATATTGAAATAGTTCGAACCACCCAGACTCTGCGCAAGATTGGTCAGGATACTGCTCGCGGAAGCAGTCGGCCAACTGGAATTACCGTACCAGATGAAATGGATTTTCGAGGTGCCGAGCAGCAGCGGGCCGCCATGATAAGAGATGCCATTGCTACTGGTGCCGCCGCCGCCGGGTTTGCCCTGGCCATTTGGCTTCTGGAACGCTTCGCTGTTACCCGGAACACCGAAGCCTTTACCTGACGGTACGAGGTCGGCGCCAATACCCGCCGCTGTGCCGGCGAATGCCGACGTGGTGGAGAACAAAGCACTGATGCAAAGCGAAAGTGCGAGTTTGGAAAAACGCATGAAACTCTCCCGTGAGTGATAGGTCTGAGTGATCAAAACTTGATGTTTCCGGATAACGTGCGCTTGGGCACGCACGTTGCCGCTGCGCCCCTTGACGGTGCGGCGAATTCTGTTTTTGACGCCCTTCGATTCGATTCGCGCGGAATATACGCCGATGACGTGCACTGTCATCTTGCATTGCGACAAGCCAGCAACAAGGGGCAACGTGCACTTTCTGAACGGAGAGGGGGGGCTCGCTGACCACGGCTCAGTCCACTAACGTGAACCTTGGCTTTTTTTATCGCCATGTGACCCAGCCTCTCACCGATTTTCAGGGTTTTCACAACCGCTGCGCCTAGTCGAACCCGTAGCGAATTTCGTGTCCGCAGGGCTCGCCATAGATGAAGTCGTCGCTGACCACGGGTCACGTGGCGCGGTGGTCTTGCGTCGGTCCGTTGCGATGAAACCTACCTGGCGCTCGTTTATCTGCCTGCGCTGCGCTCTCAATTTTGGCTTACGATGCTCGCGGCTGATCACAAGACCTACTGACATCGCGGGGATCTCATGCGGAACTGCTTTCAATGCCTGTCGGCATTTCTGTTGCTTGTGGCCGCCGCCGGCGCGCAGGCGCAAGCGAACGATGATTGGGCGAACCGGACTGCGATCTCCACACTGCCGTTCACTGTCAATGAGGCAAATTTCTATCAGGCTACGATCGATCCGACCGATCCGGATCCGCCGTGCCGATCGCTCAACGGCGAAGCGCCGTCGCATTCGCTTTGGTACAGCTACACGACGGGAGCCTCAACCGAATACCTCACCCTGACGGTCCCGAACAGTCACGTTGGCGATCCGATCGTGAGCGTTTACACGGGCGTGCCGGGTGCATTCCGGATTGTCAGCGGCGGCTGCAGCAAATACTCCGATGACGATGGCCTCATGCGCATCGCCGGTCTGCGCCTCGCCGCAAACACCAGCTATTCGATCGAAGTGGCGACGCAGTTCGGCTCGCTCAACTCCGGCAACACACTGGATTTTTCAGTGACCGCTGCCACGCAGTACACCGTGACAAAAACGGCAGACACCAACGATGGCGCTTGCGACGCCGATTGTTCGCTGCGCGAAGCGATCGCTGCCAGTAATGCCAACCCGGGCGCGGTGCGGATTCCCGCTGGCACCTACTCCCTGACCATCGCCGGCGCCGAGGAATACGGCAATGCGACCGGCAGCCTCGATGCCCTGCATGGCATGGGGATTTATGGCGCCGGCATGCAGCAGACCGTGATCGATGCCAACAATCTGGATCGTGCCCTGGCGCTCGACCCGGTGGCCTCGGGAGTCACTCACACGAGTTTCTCGATCGGCGACCTGAGTATTGTTCACGGTAATTCGGGAGTCAGTGCAACTCACGCTGCGGGCGGTGGCGGCCTCACGCTTGAGTCGAGCACCGACTATTTCGGTCTCGAGCGTGTCGCGATAACCGCCAATCACGCCCTCAAGACCGGCGGTGGCTTGACGATCTTTTCGCCAGGAAGCATCCGCGACAGCGTTGTCAGCAACAACACCAGTGCGTATTTCGGCGGCGGCGGCCTTTACACGTCTATCGATTCCAGCCGTTATCTGGAAATCACCGGCTCCACGATCTCCGGCAACTCCGAAACCGATCAGGCTGGCGGCGCGGGCGGCGGCATCTATGCGTACACCACCTTGTTCGTGACAAACAGCACGATCAGCGGCAATGACACCGTGGGAAACGGCGGCGGCATCGACATCGAAAGCGGCGGCTC
>CAJDTR010000057.1_pt1 | contig 14242 bp, 13 predicted proteins | sample 7389891 | NCBI WGS metagenome assembly CAJDTR01 (sample SAMEA7055657, study PRJEB34461) | soil metagenome | biome: terrestrial ecosystem; feature: Peninsula; material: soil | place: Antarctica | collected 2016 | reverse complement strand
GCATCGCGGCTGCCGCCGCTCCCACAGAACGCGGCGGCAGCATTGGCCGGGTTGGCGTACAAGGCGGAAGGCCTATAGGCCTGTGGGAGCGCCGGAAGGTGCGCGGCGCGCGCGATGCTCCGTCTACCGCACACCGCTAGAATCGCACCATGCCGCAGCCACGCCTTCCACTCCGCTTGTTCTTCTTCGCCGCGCTCGCCATAGGTGCTGCTCTGCTGCTCGGTGTCGTCGTTGCGACGCTCAACAGCCTGCTGGAGTTTTATCAGCGCCTCGCCGCACTGCCGTTGTGGCTGCGCCTGCCGTTGATCGTTGCCGGCGCATTGCTGGTCGGCGCCCTCCTCTGGCTGCTCTGGCGCATCGCGCGGCCCGGGCAAAAATCCTCCTTGAGCGCACCGATTCCGGTGTCGCGCGCCGAGATCGATACCCGCATCGAGACGCTGCGCGATCGCCAGGTCGAGACGGCTGCGCTCGAAGCGGAGTTGACCGAACTCGATCGCCGACGTTTGAGCGGCGAGGTGTACGTCGCGCTGTTTGGTGAAATCTCGACTGGAAAATCCAGCCTGATTCGCGCGCTGGCCCCGGACGCGGCACCGGATGTGGACGTGCGCGGCGGCACGACTCGTCACGTCGAACACCATCGCGGCGCGTTGCGTGATGGACGCGAACTGATTCTTGCGGATGTACCGGGCAGCGGCGAAGTCGATGGCTTGGTGCACGAGCAGCTCGCACGCGACGAAGCGCTGCGCGCGCATGCGGTGGTGTATCTCGGCGCGGGCGACCTGACCCGCGCGCAGGACGCCGAACTCGTGTGGCTGGCACAGTTTCGCAAACCGATCGTGCTTGCATTGAACAAGACCGATCTGTACGACGAAGCCGAACGTGCGGCGCTGTTGGCGCGCTTGCGCGAACGCTACGCGGCGAAGACGCGCGCGATCGTCGCCATCAACACCGGTGGCAGCGAACGCTATGAACGCGCGCTCGCCGACGGACGCCGCGAAAAAGTCGAACGCGAGCGAACTCCGGAAATCAGCTCGTTGCTCGACGCATTGGGGTCAGTCACGGCACCCGGAGCGCAGCAACTGGAACCCGCACGCGAAGCGGCGGTACTTGCAGAGGTCGGCCGCCGCGGCGACGAACTGGCGCGGGTCAGCGCGCTGCGCGAATCGGAGAACACTGTCCGCAAATACACACGCCGCGCAATCGTTGGGGCGATGGCGGCGGTGATGCCAGGCAGCGATATCCTGATCCAGGGTGCGCTCGGCACGGGACTGGTGCGTGAACTGGCGCGCATTCACGGTGTAGCGGTGCGCGAACTGGATATCGAGGCTCTGCTGTCGCGCGTCGGCTTGACGGTGCGCAACACCACCGCGATCGTGCTGGCGATTGCCGGCAATGCGCTGAAGGCATTCCCGGGACTGGGCACGCTCGGCGGCGGTGTGCTGCACGCAATCGCGTACGGCTTGGTGTTCGACAGCCTCGGCCATGCGCTTGCGGCGACCCTGGCCGAACGCTCGACGCTGGACGCGGCCGATGTCGAGATGCGCGTGCGCGTGTTGCTCGCCGAACCGCGCCGGGAACGCGTCGAGCGAGTCGCGCGCATTGCACTGGATGCGACGCGGATGGGCAATCGCGCAGACGGGTCGGTCGATTGATCTCGACGTATCCACCTCGCCATGCTGCACGTGGACTGGCGGGCAACGCAGGTTTTTGCCAAGCTCCGGGCATGCGAACCCGCGCCAACTACCCTCCCCCAATTCAAAGCGGCACTTGGAAAAAGGGCAGCCTCAAAGCGGTCGCGCTGTGCCTGGCTTTTGCGTCGGGCAGCCTTGTCGCCCGATTTGCCGCAGCAGCGCCCGAAACCTGGCGCTTCGATCCAGTTCATTCGCAAATCTGGTTCAGTGGCGATCACGAAAAATTTTCGCATCCGCTGGGGCGCCTGCGCATTGCCGATGGCTGGTTCGCTTTTGACGAAAAAGACTGGAGCGCGAGCCGCGTGGACGTGGTGATCGACCTGCGCTCGGCCGACATGGGCGATCCAAAGTGGAATGACGCGGTGAAGTCCGCACAATTGCTTGATGCGGCACGCTGGCCGAGCGCGCATTTCGTCAGTACGCGTGTCGAACAAACCGACGCCAGGCATGGCGTGATCCACGGCAACCTCGATTTGCATGGCATCACAAACGACGTCGATGTCGCGTTCACCTTGAACCGCATCGGCACCGATCCGTATGCGTTCAAACGCAAGGCCGGTTTCTCCGCCAGCGCGACCTTGCATCGCTTCGACTTCGGCATGACACGTTACGCCGACGTGGTCGGCAACGAGATCGATCTTCGCTTCGAAATCGAGGGCATCCGGGATCGCGATGCGGCAACGCAGACAACCAACGGTAAGCCGAGATGACCTTGAGAGGTGACGCGACACACTGGGGCAGCGTCGCCAAGGCGTTTCACTGGATCATCGTGTTGCTGATTCTGGTACAGGGCACGCTCGGCCTTGTCATGGTGGATCTTCCGAAGAAACCCGGCAGCATCGTGTTTTTTACCACGCACAAATCAATTGGCCTGACGATCCTCGCGCTCGCCCTGCTGCGTCTTTGCTGGCGCGCGTTCGATACGCGTCCGCACGAGCCCGCCACCGTGCCGCTCTGGCAGGTCATGGGCGCACGCTGTGGTCATGCCTTGCTCTATGTGCTGCTGTTCGCGGTCCCGCTGTCGGGATGGCTGTTCGATTCGGCGTCGGGCCTGCGCCCGCTGTTATGGTGGGGCATCGTCAAGATGCCGAGCCTGACGGGTGGGCCCGACAAGGCCCTCGCGGAAACCCTCGCTACGGTGCATGCCGGATTGTTTTGGGCATTGATCGTCGTCGCCGCCGGCCACGCCGCGATTGCGCTGATACACCACTTTGTCAATCACGACGACGTTTTGCGCCGCATGCTTCCCGGTCGCGACGCATCGGCGCGTGAATCCTCGCCTACGGAGAACAATCATGCGTAAATTCCTGATGCTCCTGCTCGTGTTGCCACTCAGCGCATTCGCACGCGACTGGCATGTGGACGCAGCGAAGAGTTCGCTGACCTTCAAGGGAACCTACCAGGGTGATGCGTTCACCGGCACGTTCAAGAAATTCGACGCTACGATCGCCTATGACGCGGCGGATACGGCAACATCGAAGTTCGACGTGAGCGTCGACCTGGCCAGTGTCGACAGCGACAGTGGCGAGCGCGACCAGACCTTGGCGACGGCGGATTTCTTCGACACCGGCAAATTCCCGCAGGCGCATTTCGTCACCGGATCGTTCGCCAAAGCCGCCGATGGCAAGGTTGTGTCGAAAGGCGCGTTGACGATCCGCGGCCAGACACAACCTGTTGCATTGAACGTCACGTTCACCGAAAACGGGAACGCCGCGACACTCGATGTCGACACGTCGCTGAAACGCGCGGACTTCGGACTCGGCAACGGCAGCGACTGGGTCGATATCGGCGCCGATGTGACGGTGCATGGGCACCTCGTGCTGACCGCGAAATAATCGAATCGCGACGCACCGATCCTACGTGGGAGCGCCGGAAGGCGCGATGCTATTGCCGGATCAATGAAAACCATCGCGGCTTCCGCCGCTCCCACGACAGCGAGCTTGAAGGAGCCAGTCGGAAAGGGGCCTGTGGGAGCGCCGGAAGGCGCGATGCTCTTGCCGGATCATGGAAAACCATCGCGGCTTCCGCCGCTCCACAAGGCGGGGCGGTAGACTTCCACCTATCCCTTGAGCGCGAGCCTTCGAATGCCCGAATCCGTTTCGCTGTGGCAACGAGTGCGTGCGCACTTCACGCGCGTCGCCGACAACCGCGAACCCACTGCATCGCGCAGTGGCGAGACACACAGCGTCCAGGCCGTCGAGAGCCTGCGCATGCTTCTCGACGATGCGCAAATCCCGACCGCGATCCGCTCCAATCTCGCCGCGGAATTCGCGCGCCTCGAAGCGATGCTCGGCAAACTCGAACGCGGCGAACTGCATATCGCGGTATTCGGTCGGGTCAGTGTCGGAAAATCCGCGCTGGCCAATGCCTTGCTGGGCGAGGACGCGTTCAACGTCGGAGTACTGCACGGCACGACACGCGAGGCAGCGCAACGAAGCTGGCGCGAAGTCGCCGGCAGTGGTGTGCATCTGATCGACACCCCTGGCATCGATGAACTCGATGGCGAGGCGCGCGAGAAACTCGCTTTTGAAGTCGCCGGCGTGTGCGATCTGGTGGTGTTTGTCGTCGACGGCGACATGACCCAGCGCGAACGCGACGCGCTGCAATTGCTCGCGCGCACTGAGCGTCCCCTGTTGCTCGCCTTGAACAAATCCGATCGCTACGGCGAGGACGAACGCGAGCGCCTGCTCGAACGCCTGCGCGAACGTGCGCAAGGCTTCGTGCGTGCGGAAGATGTCGTCGCGATCGCCGCGCAGCCAACGCCGATCAAGCGCCTTCGCGTGGATGCGGAGGGCGGCGAACATGCCGATCTAGTCGAGCAAATGCCCGATCTCGATGCCTTGCGCGATCGCCTGACAGCGGTGGTTACGCGCGAAGGCAAGACACTCGCCGCACTCAACGCAAGCTTGTTCGCCGGCCGTCTGTCCGACCAGGTTGGCAGCCGCATAGCGGATGCGCGGCGCGAGCTCGCCGCGAAGGTGATCCGCCAGTACTGCATCGCCAAGAGCGTTGCAGTCGCGCTGAACCCGATTCCGGTGGCCGATCTGCTCGCAGCCGGCGCGCTCGACGCGGCCCTGGTCATGCATCTGGGTCGCGTCTATGGCCTGCCACTGACGAAGAGCGAAGCCGGATCGCTGATCGCGGTGATCTCGGCGCAACTGGCCGCGCTGATGGGCGCGATCTGGAGCGTGCACCTGGTTGCCTCTGCGCTGAAGGGTCTCAGCGCGGGATTTTCGACGTTCGTCACCGCTGGCGCCCAAGGCGCGCTGGCGTGGTACGCGACCGAACTGGTCGGGCGCGCCGCCGAAAAATACCTCATCGCCGGCAAATCCTGGGGCGAGAAAGGACCCAAGCGCGTGGTCACCGAGATAGTCGAAAATCTCGACCGCGATTCAATCCTGCGCGAGGCGCGCGGGGAGATTCTCAAGCGCCTGCACCGGCCTCCTGACGGCCACGCGGAAACTCGTTGATCGGACTGGAAATTTCAGACTAGACTCCGCACCACACCGGAGGAGGACATGGTCATGGTCTCAAGAAATGCGCAAACGTTTATCGGCCTCGCGGCGAGTGTCTTTCTTGTCGCCAGCGCGATCGCGCACGATGGTGATCTTGACCACGCCTTCGGAACTCAAGGCACGACCATCATCGGTTTCGGCACCACGGCGACGGCCTATGGCCTCGCCATCGCGCCGGACGGAAAAATCGTACTTGGTGGGACGGTCGAAAGCGGTATTGCCACTGGCACCGACTTTGCCGTGGCACGGCTGACCCGCGATGGCCTGCCCGACACCAGTTTCAGTTTCGATGGCAAGACCACGGTCGCGGTGGGCAGCGGTGCTGCTTATGATTTTTCGTTCAACACAATAGTGCAGAGCGATGGCAAGATCGTGATGATCGGCGAAGGACCCGATACGGGAGTCAGCGGCGATGACTCGGACTTCAAACTGGTGCGCTTCAACACCGACGGCACGCTGGATAACACGTTCAGTGGCGATGGCAAGGCCTACGTCAACTTCGATCTCGGACTCACCAATGCCGACCGTGCACTCGACGGCGCGCAGCTCGCGAACGGCAAGCTGATTGTCGTCGGCACTGCCGAAATCACCGGAGAAGATACCGATTTCGCCGTCGCGCGCTTGAATATCGATGGCAGCCGCGATACCAGCTTTGACGGCGATGGGCGCTTGACCTTCCATTTCGATCTCGACCCCACATTCAAGAAGGAAATCGCGTCCAGCGTTGCGATCGATGCAGCCGGCAATATCCTCGTCGCTGGCATTGCCGAGAAAGGGGCAGCTAATTCATTCGACATGGCGATCGCACGGCTCACGCCGAGTGGCGCCTTGGACCCGAATTTCGGTGGCGACGGGCGCGTCACGGTCGCCTTTGATATCGGCGGCACTCTGGACGATGAAGTGCTGGAGCTGATCGCCGCCCCAGATGGCTCGATTTTCATGACCGGAGTCGCCACGGACAACGGTTACGACTTTGCCGTGGTCAAACTGCTGCCGGACGGCACGCCCGATCCGAGCTACGGCAATGGCGGCAAGGTCACCATCCCGTTCGACCTCGGCGGCGACAACAATGACATTCCGTACGGAGCGGCTCTGCAAGCCGACGGCAAACTCGTACTTGTCGGATTCGTACCGGTATCTGCCACCGATACCGACATCGGGCTGGCACGCCTCGATGTAAATGGCCAACTCGATCCCAGCTTCGGCTTTGCCGGCAAGAAAGTCATCGGACTGAACCTTGCAGGCGATTTGTTCGACGCCGCCGTGCGCGGACGCATCCAGGATGGCTACCTCGTGTTTGGCGGTGTCACAAGGACCGCCACGGACGTGACCAGCTTTCTCGCCGGCCGCGTCGTCATAGACACGATCTTCGACAACGGCTTCGATTAGTCGCTGGGCGTGACTGCCCATTCACAGTGCGTTTACTCAATTGAGGGACTCCTCATGAAAACGTTTATGCGCATCGCACTCGCAGGCGCCCTGGGCTCGATTGCAACGGCAGGGGTCGCCGGTGACGGCGATATCGATACGAGCTTCGGCACCAGCGGCCTCGCGCTGACCGGCCTGGTCCATGCATCAGGCGCCGGGGGCGGTTGTCGACCGCTGGTGCAACCGGACGGCAAGATCGTGATCTGCGGAACGCTCTTGTTGAACGGATCGTCGGGTTCGGATTTCTTCGTCGCGCGCTTCAACGCGGACGGTACGCTCGACACGAGTTTCAGTTTCGATGGTGAGGTAACGATCGATTTCGACAACGGCAGTGGAAGTGACGCCGCACAGGGCGTGGCGCTGCAGGCGGACGGCAAGATCGTGGTGGCCGGCACTACCGCCGGCAGTGCGGTCGGCAGCGCTGACTTCGCCGTGGCTCGCCTAAATGCCAATGGTTCGCTGGACACCACGTTCGGCGCCGGCACCGGTAAAACAACCATCGGCTTTGACCTCAACGGCGGCATCGGCAACGATAACGCCGGATCGATCGCGTTGCAGGCGGACGGCAAGATCGTCGTCGTCGGTACTGCGCAAACGACTACTGGCAGTGTCTTCGCAGTAACGCGTTTGTTACCCGATGGTACGCGTGATTCGGCTTTCAACTTGAACGGCAAGGTCACCTTCGGATTTGCAATTTCCGGCCCCGCCAATGAGAGCGACAGCGCAACCGGCGTCGCGATCGACGATAGCGGACGCATCGTGGTCACCGGTGTAGCCGCTTACAACGACGGCACCAATTCGATCAGCCAGTTCGCCGCCGCGCGCCTGCTGCCGAGCAGCCTACTGGATTCGAATTTTCACGCCAACGGTCGCACGACCATTGCGTTCGATCCAGGCAACGGCATCAGTCAGGCTTCGGCCTTCGGGATGACGATTCAGCGCGATGGAAAGATCGTGCTGGTCGGAGTTGCCAACAGTTCCACCTCGACAACGACACCCAACAACGACATCGCTCTTGCGCGACTGCAACCGGATGGATCGCTCGACGCAGGATTCGGCTTTGGCGGCAAGACCCAGATTGCGTTTGATCTGGTAGCAAATGGCACCGACGTCGGCTTTGGCGTCGTCGAACAGAGCAACAGCCGGCTGGTCGTCGCTGGCGCATCGGTCGACGCGACAATCGAATACGCCACGGCGGCGCGCCTCACCAGCAACGGTGCGCTGGACAATGGCTTTGGCGCATTCGGAAAACGCAGCTACGATTTTTCCACCGGCTCGCCGCACGAACAGGCTTTTCTCGGCGTGGCTTTTCAGGGTACGCAGATCATCGTGGGAGGCCTGGTGCTGCTGCCGGGCAGCATGTCAACGATCGACAACGTCGTGCTGCGGTTGAACAACGACCTGATTTTCGCGGACGGCTTCGAATAGGAAGCGCGTCAGAACCTTTGGCGATCGGGCGCCGAGCGCAGACCCGGCGACTCGACTCAGGAAAAGTTCGCCTCCCGCGCTTGCCGGAGCTCGGCGGCGCGCAGGCAGGCATAGGCCGCTGACATTCGCGGCCTGACCTGCGACCATCGCGACCTCATGCCGCGCGGCGGCGAGTTTCGAGGACGCACGCATGACCGATCCAAAAACCCTGCGCCGCGACGTCGGACCCTGGGCCCTGATGCTGACCGGTCTGGGCTCGATCATCGGCTCGGGCTGGCTGTTTGGCGCCTGGCGCGCGGCCGGACTTGCCGGTCCCGGCGCGGTGTGGGCGTGGGTGATTGGCGCGGCAATCATCATGACGATCGCGTTGACCTACGCCGAGCTCGGCGCGATGTTTCCCGAGTCCGGCGGCATGGTGCGCTACGGCCATTATTCACACGGCTCGCTGGTGGGTTTCATCGCGGCGTGGGCGAACTGGATCGCAATCGTCTCGGTGATACCGGTCGAGGCTGAGGCATCGGTGCAGTACATGGCGTCGTGGCCGTGGACATGGGCGCAGAACCTCTATCTGCACCAACCCGATGGCCACGGTGAACTGGCAATCGCCGGCCTCGCCATCGCGGCGGTGCTGGTGGTGATTTATTTTCTGCTCAATTTCTGGAGCGTGAAATTGTTCGCGCATTCCAATAGCGCGATCACCGTGTTCAAGTTGATCGTGCCCGCGATGACCGGCGTCGCGCTGATCGCGAGCGGTTTTCACACCGAAAATTTTTCGGTCGGCGTGAATGGTCAGGCGCACGCCTTCGACTTTGCCGCCGTGCTGACAGCGGTCGCGACCGCCGGCATCGTTTTCAGCTTCAACGGTTTCCAGAGCCCGGTGAATCTTGCGGGCGAAGCGCGCAATCCCGGCAAGAGCATTCCGTTCGCGGTACTCGGATCGATCGTGCTGGCGACCATCGTCTACGTGATCCTGCAGATCGCCTACATCGGTTCGGTGCCGCCGGAACTGCTTGCGAAAGCGGGCTGGCACGGCATCGATTTCCGCTCGCCGTTTGCGGAACTTGCGCTGATCGTCAATCTGCACTGGCTAGCCATGCTGCTCTATATCGATGCGTTCATCAGCCCGAGCGGAACCGGCATCACCTACACCGCCACCACGTCGCGCATGATCTACGGGATGGAGCGCAATGGCACCTTGCCGAAAGTGCTTGGTCGCCTGCATCCAATTTACGGCGTGCCGCGACCGGCCATGTGGTTGAACCTCGCAGTGTCGTTCCTGTTCCTGTTCTTCTTTCGCGGCTGGAGCACGCTGGCAGCCGTTATTTCGGTCGCGACCATCATTTCGTACCTGACCGGCCCGGTCAGCGTGATGACCCTGCGCCGTACTGCGCCCGAGATGCATCGCCCATTTCGCCTCGCCGGATTGCCTGTGCTCGCCGGCATTGGTTTCGTGATGGCAACCGAACTTCTGTACTGGGCGAAATGGCCGCTGACTGGCGAGATCATCGCGCTCATGGTGGTCGCGCTACCGGTGTATTTTTTTTACCAGGCACGCAACGGCTGGCACGATTTCGGTCGGCAGCTGCGTGGCGCCTGGTGGCTGATCGTGTATCTGCCGGTGATCGCCACTTTGTCGTGGGCCGGCAGCGCGAAGTTTGGCGGCCGCGATTACCTGACCTGGGGTTGGGATCTGGCCGCGGTCGCGGCGGTCGGCATTGTGTTCTATATCTGGGGTGTGAAATCAGGCTGGCGCACCGAGTCGATCGAAGCGGCGCGCGCGGATGTGTGGACGCTGTAAGGGCGCAGCGCAGACCCCTTTTTGCGTTCACGCAAGGCCGCCTCGGTTCGGAGTAAAGTTCAACCAGCCGGAACAGATCACGCATTCGCTCACAGGGGAATCATCATGCGCACCAGCGCTCAACGAATTATTTGCGGGCTCGGGTTTGCGGTTTTCAGTCTTGCCGCGATGGCAACCAACGGCGATCTCGATCTGACTTTCGGGGTCGGCGGATTTCGTCTGGCCGGAATTCCGGACGCCACTGTGAACGCTCCCACTACGTTTGCCATACAGGCGGACGGGAAAATCCTCGTTTGCGGAGGTCAAGGCAGGAGTCCGGATTCACCCACGGGCGAAGACTTCGTCATCGCGCGCTTCACTGCCAATGGCGCACTCGACACTTCGTTCAGTTTTGATGGGCGCGTCACGATCGACTTCGGCGGCAACGACCTGTGTCATGCCGTCGCCGTGCAGGCCGATGGAAAGATCGTCGTCGCCGGTACGACGACTCCGATATCCGGCGACCTCGACAATTCGGATTTCGCCGTCGCACGGCTCCAAAGCGACGGTACGCTGGATACGACATTTGGCCCAGGCACCGGCAAGGTAGTGGTGGGTTTCGATCTGGGCGGCAGCGGTCATAGCGGCGACAGCGCCAACAGCATGGTATTGCGGCCCGATGGCAAGATCGTTGTCGCAGGCTCGGCCGAAACCGCATCCAACGGCCTGGATTTTGCCATCCTGCAACTCGACACCGACGGCACGCGCGATCCGGGTTTCAACTTTACCGGCCGTGTGTCGGTCGGATTTGATTTTGCGGCCAGTACATCAAAAAACGACTTCGCGACGAATGTTGCGATCGATGCGCAAGGTCGCATCGTCGTGGGAGGCGCCGCTGATCGCGGGCCAGCTGCGGGTACCGATTTCGCGGTGATCCGCCTGCTGGCCAACGGTCAGCTCGACGCAAATTTCGATGCCGACGGTCGCGCCACGCTGGGCTTCAACCTAGGTGGCGCCGGCGGCAGCAACGACGATCTCCCCTACAGCATGACCCTGCAGCGCGACGGCAAGATCGTGCTGTTGGGCTTGGCGGATTCCAGCACGACCAGCACACGGAACTACGATATGGCGATCGCGCGATTGCTTCCGGATGGTTCGCCTGACGCCGGTTTCGGAATCGGTGGCAAGAGCCTCGTGGTCTTCGATGTGCAACCCAGCGGCGTGGATGCCGCGCTCGGCTGCGTCGAACAAAGCAATGGCAAACTGGTCTTCGCGGGTCTTGCTGCAGACGCTGCGTCTGTGCAGGCGTACGCTGCAGTAGTGCGCCTCAACCCGGACGGCACGCCGGATTCGTCGTTCGGATCCGCGGGCAAGAAAACCTACGATTTGATGCTGACCAGCCCCAGCGTGCAACCATTTTTCGCTGTCGGGTTGCAGGGGAATCGGCTTGTCTTCGCTGGCGAGGCCGGCGTGGACAGTCTGGGACACTACGACATATTCGTGGCGCGCGTTCTCGACGACCTGATCTTTGCCAACGGCTTTGAATAGCCGTCCTCCAGACACAAGTGATTTGACCATGAGCGAAAAGAATTCCGAAAACAACCGCATTGTCTGGTGCGACATTCCCGTCGCCGACCTCGATCGAGCCTGTGCGTTTTATCGCGCGGTGCTCGCGATCGGCGTCGACAAGGTGGATTTCAACGGCACGGCGTTCGCGATCTTCGAACACAGCGAAGGCAATGGCGGTTGCCTGGTGCCGCAGGCCGGATACTCCGGATGTCCAAGCGGTCCACTGGTCTATCTGAATGTCGACCGGCGCATTCGTGACGCGGTTGCACAGGTCGAAAAAGTCGGCGGCAAGGTGCTCGAAGCGACCCATCCGATCGGGCCGCACGGTTTCCGCGCGATCGTGCTCGACAGCGAGGGCACTCGCATCGCATTGCATTCGACGGTTGACGGCTAAGCGCGTATTTTTTTTTGACCTCTCGCGCAGCCCCGCGTCGCCCCATGTAGCAGCGCCGCAGGCGTGATGCTCTTGCTTCGAATGTCGAAAAGCATCGCGGCTGTCGCCGCTCTTACGACAGCGAGCCTGAAGGAGCCAGTCGGAAAGGGACCTGTGGGAGCGCCGGAAGGCGCGATGCTCTTGCTTCGAATGTCGAAAGGCATCGCGGCTGTCGCTGCTCTTACGACAGCGAGCCTGAAGGAGCCAGTCGGAAAGGGGCCTGTGGGAGCGCCGGAAGGCGCGATGCTCTTGCTTCGAATGTCGAAAAGCATCGCGGCTGTCGCCGCTCTTACGACAGCGAGCCTGAAGGAGCCAGTCGGAAAGGGGCCTGTGGGAGCGCCGGAAGGCGCGAAGCTGTTGCGAACTCCACGATAAAGGCATCGCGGCTGCCGCCTCTCCCGCAGACGAAACAATCTCTTTCAGCCGCGCAGGAACGCCTGCAATCTGGCGGGATCGAACGGCCAGTCGAGTTCGCGTCCGGACGCCTCATCGCGCACCACCGGTACGCGCGTGCCGTAGCGCGCTTCAAGCTGCGCATCATCGTCAATCCACACCGATTCGAAATCTGGCGTGCGCGCCGCTGCGAGCACGCCGAGCGCCTGATCGCACAGCGGACAATCGTCGCGCTGATAGACAATCAGGTGCATGGGAATTCCACGCCGCGCATCACAGGCGCCGGAACACGAGGCTGCAGCATGTAACGGCACCCTCGGCCTTTTGCAGTTCCGACACATCGACGCTTACGACATCGATGCCGGCGTCGATCACGCGCTGCCGCGTGCGCGGGAAACACGCGGGCATCACGACACTCGCGCCAATGCGCAACACGTTTGCGGCATGCTCCTCGTCGGGATCGATTTCAATGCGGCGAAAATCCGCAAACGCGGCGCTATCCACCCATTCCTTTTGCAACAGCACCGTGTTGCCGCCAAGTGCGGTGACCGCCGATTTCAGATGCAGGCAGCCGTGGGTCGGCACGCCCTCCACGGTGTAGCCGAATGCGCCAAGGATCGTGCGCAACTGCGCGATGCCCTCGGCATTGCTGCGCGCAGACTCCCCGACAAAGATGCGCCGACCGATGCGCAACACATCGCCGCCGTCGAGCGTGCCCGGCGCCTCAATCGCACTCAACCCACGATGCGCCCGCAGCGCAGCGGCGACCGTTTCGCCTTCGCCGCGCCGCGATGGCGCGCCCGGTCGCGTCATCACGGCAATCTCGTCGACAACGATTGCGACATCCTCCACAAATACGGAATCGGGCATCGTCGGTTGCGCCGGCAGCACCTGCACATCGCATCCCAGTTGCGCCAATACCTGCTGATACGCGCAGTGCTGCGCCTGCGCACGTTCAACATCGATGGGGTTGCGCGGCACGAACGACAGCTCGCAGGCGGCGAGACTTGGGCTGACTTCGCGGGTTATCGCAATCAAGAGGTGCCTCGCCAGTCGGCGGTCTGGAAATCACGACTCACGCATCGGGGCCGCTCGCACTCGCGCAAGCGGACAGCCTCACTGCGCGTCGGCAAGGTCGTATTCGAACGCGTACGAATGGTGTCCGTCGGCGATGACGATCTGCATCGTGCCGCTGAGGCCGGCCAGTTCGGCGCTGCCCGAATCCGGCACCACGCTGACCGAAAGCGTCGGCGCACCTCGATCCATCGTGCCGCTGTGCTGCAGCACGAAACTTCCCTGGCGGCCATGCAGCGTTCCACTCACGCGTTCGAGCGCGACATAACCGGCCGAGCCTTGCGTATCGGTCATGGCCGCAAGCATTTCGCCCTTGCTGGTCGCGTGCAGATCTCCGTGGAACTGCTTGTCGAGCGACATGCGGCCGAAGCCGGCTTTTTCGGCGTCGGGATTGTCGGGTTTGTGTGGCGTCACTTTCACGTCGAACGGTCCGCTGGCGTGCTGCGTCATGGCTGGCTTCCGATGGTTTGCCGGGACGGCGGGCCTGCGCCATCTCCTTGGCGCAGGTTACAACGCCTGCATCCGCAGGACCATGGAGCAGTGCTCCCGCCCGCTTTTAGTCGTATCCGCGTTTCCGCCATGCTGCCCGTATCGGCGTATCCTGTTTTCCATGCGCACCGCTGCCTTCATTGCACTTGCCGGACTGCTCTTTGCGTGCGCACACGCGGCGCCACCGCGCTTCCTCGGCCCGCCGATCAAACGCGGCGATGTGGTCGACTACAGTTGCAGCGCCGACGCCGACTGCGCGATCAAGAATGTCGGCAACTGTTGCGGCGCGTATCCTGCCTGCGTCAATCGCGCCAGCCCGACCTTCCCCGATCGCGTGCGGGCGGAATGCACAAACCAGGACGCGGCAGGCGCCTGCGGCGATCCAGTCGTCGAAAGCTGCGTCTGCACCGAAGGACGCTGCAACGACCGAACCTCTACCGGCGCG
>CAJDTR010000021.1_pt2 | contig 14962 bp, 13 predicted proteins | sample 7389891 | NCBI WGS metagenome assembly CAJDTR01 (sample SAMEA7055657, study PRJEB34461) | soil metagenome | biome: terrestrial ecosystem; feature: Peninsula; material: soil | place: Antarctica | collected 2016 | reverse complement strand
ATTCGCATCGCGCGCTGGCTTGATCGCTGCCGCTGTCGGCGTTCTGGTTCTTCTCGCTTCGCTTGGCATGCTGATTTTCGCGCAACGCCGCATGCGCGCCGGAATCATCGCATTGGTCGCCGCATTCGTTTCCGGCGGGTTTTCGCTGTACGCGGCGAGTCGGCCGCTGCGTTATGTCCACGACCTTTTTCTGGACAACGTGATCGAGGCGAACTTGCCACAGGGTCGTGTGCAGATGTTTTCCCCAGGCTTCATCAAGTCCGAGAAAGCGTTGGCACAGGTATCGCCGCAGCAATGCGGCACCAACACAGCGGCTAACGGCAGCGTGATCGTGCTGATGGTTGAATCGCTATCGGCCTGGCAAAGCGGTTTGCTCGGCGGTACGCAGGACTGGACTCCGAAGATCGACGCGCTTGCACGCTCGAATCATTTCTTCCGCAATTTTTACGCGAACGGATTTACCACGAGCACTGGCGAAATCGCGATATTTTCCGGGCATACGCCACTGATTCCACCGGGCAAGGCGTGGTTTGATTTTGGCGACTATGCCGACGGCCAAGGCAGCCTGCCTGATATCGCACACCGCAGTCATCGGCAGGCGGCGTTCTTCACAACCGGCGACCTTTCGTTTCTCGGCCTCGGCGCCTGGCTGCATCGAATCGGTTTCGATGTCGTCGACGGCAGCGATGCCCCTTTCTACATCGACCGCAAACGCTGGCAGTTTGGCGCGGCCGAGGACGCTTCTCTTTACGATCGCGTTTTGGCATGGATCGATGAACGCGACAACACGCGCCCGTTCGTTGCGGCGCTGGAAACGGTCAGCAGTCATCCGCCCTTCGTCGATCCGCGCAGTGGCGCAGTCGATGCGCGAGGCACATTTCGCTACGTCGATGAGCAGATCGCGCGTTTCCACGACGAACTCGAGCGACGCGGATTTTTCAAGACCGGCATCCTGCTCGTTCTCGGTGACCATCGCTCGATGACGCCGCTGCGTGAAGAAGAATTCCGCGCCTATGGCGAACGCGCGTTTGCGCGCATTCCAATGCTCGTGTTCGGCGCAGTAGACATGCCGCCGGTAATCGACGCGGCATTCCAGCAAACCGATATCGCGCCATCGATCGGACAATGGCTTGGATTGCGCGAATGTCGTGGAGCGTTCACCGGCTTGTTCCTGCGCGCTGATCCGCAACCCGCCGATTACGTGCTGCATGTTCGCGGCGACAACCGCAATCGCGTCGATCTCTACCACGGCGCAGGTCTCAGCAGTTTTCTGCTCGATGGCGACGCCAGCTCGTGGATGGGAACGCCGCCTCCCGAGGCGGATTTCGTTGCCGGCTGGATCAATTGGCAGCGTGAAGAAGCGCGTGATCGCGGCGTGATCTCGAACGAGCCGGGCAGTGCTTCGAAATAATGACGTTCAAGAACAGGGCGCGGCCTTGGCGCAGACAACGAGAACGAAAAGCTGGCGCGATCGATGGATGGATTTGGACATGATCGTCTTGACTCCGGTTGACTCACGATGCCACGTCGCGCGGACGGCCTATTGTGCCTACTGCCACTCGCGGCACTCGTTGCATCTCAGTCGAAAAACGTTTCGGCTGCCTCGAGCGTATTTTCCATCAAGGTGGCGACGGTCATCGGACCGACGCCGCCTGGCACCGGCGTGATCCATGATGCGCGCTCAGCGGCTGGAGCGAACTCGACATCGCCGACAAGGCGGCCATCGTCAAGCCGGTTGATGCCCACATCAATCACGACTGCACCTCGCTTGATCCATTCACCCTTGACCAAACCCGGCTTGCCAGCCGCGACGACAACGATGTCGGCGCGGCCGATCTCGCCGGCAAGATCAGCGGTGAATTTGTGGCAGCCGGTCGTGGTGCAGCCGGCCAGCAGCAGTTCGAGAATCAATGGGCGGCCGACATGGTTCGATACGCCGACCACAACCGCGTTGCGCCCGCGCACCGGCCGATCGGTATGCGCAAGCAAGGTCATCACGCCCTTTGGCGTACACGGACGCAAGCCGCGTTGGCGCAGCACGAGCCGACCCATGTTCTCGGTCTGAAATCCATCGACGTCCTTGCGCGCATCGATGCGATCGATCAACGCGCTCGCGTCGATGCCGGGTGGGAGTGGCAACTGCAACAGGATGCCGTGCACGTCCGGATCGGCATTGAGGCGATCAATCAACGCAATCAGTTCGCTCTCCGCAGTGGCTGCAGGCAGATCGAAATCGAGCGAACGAAAACCCACGTGATTGCATGCGCGCCGCTTGTTGCGTACGTAGACCGCGGACGCGGCATCCGCGCCGACCAGCACAACCGCCAGTCCCGGCACACGTTTGCCTGCCGCCACCCGGGCAGCGACGCGTACGGCGACGCCATCGAGCACGTCATCGGCAATTCGGCGGCCGTCGAGCAATCGCGCGGTCATGCGGAATCCAGCGGGAAGCGCGCATTATCCCACGTCTGCAACGTCTCACTCAAACTGGAGCGGACTTGCTTCCGCCGCTACGACGACAACGACAAAGGGAAATTTCAAATGACCGACATCACCACCGAGCTCGAAGCCGCCACCTTCCGTCGTCTACTTGATCATCTGCATACGCGCAGCGACGTGCAGAACATCGACCTGATGATTGCCAGCGGCTTCTGCCGCAATTGTTTGGCCGACTGGTACCGCGACGCGGCGCAGACGCGTGGCGTGCCCATGGACAAGGACGCAGCGCGCGAACGCATCTACGGCGAACCCTTTTCGCAATGGAAAGCAAAACACCAGCCTGAAGCGACGCCCGCACAACTTGCCGCCTTCGCCGCCGCACAAAAAAATCATCCTTAGGCAGCGCAGCCAAGAGAATCCGCGACGGATTCGCGCTCAATCCAATGTTGTGGTTTGCCAGACTACGAGTCTGCACAAACCTGCATGACGTCATCGTAGCCAGCGAAATTGACGTTGGGTCCGCAACCGGGACAATCCGGATCGCGCGAAAGGCGCAATTGGCGAAACGACGCAGCAAGCGCGTCGTAGCACAACAATCGTCCGACCAGCGGCGTGCCGATACCGAGCAAAAGTTTCAACGCCTCGGTCGCCTGCATGAGACCGATTGTGCCAGGCAACACCCCGAGCACGCCCGCTTCGCTGCAATTGGGCGCGTCAGCGGCAGAGGGCGGTGTGGGGAACAGGCAGCGATAACAAGGCGAATCATCGCACCGCGAGTCGAATACGCTTAGCTGGCCGCTGAAGCGATGCACGGCGCCGTAGACCAGTGGAATTTTCAGGCGCAGGCAGGCCGCGTTGAGCAGATAGCGTGTCGGAAAATTGTCGGCGCCGTCGATCACGACATCGTGATCGCACAGCAATCTCTCGACATTCGCGGCGCATACACGTTCTGCAATGCCATCGACGCGCACCGTCGGGTTGAGCGCCATCAGTGCCATTCGCGCAGATTGTGTTTTCGAGGTCCCGACACGTGCATCGGTATGGATGATCTGGCGCTGCAGGTTGGACCGCTCCACATGATCGTCGTCGATGATCGTGAGCCGACCGACGCCGGCAGCAGCCAGATACAAGGCAGCCGGCGCGCCCAGTCCGCCTGCCCCGATCAAGGCGACACGCGCAGACCCCAGCCGCTGCTGACCACCGACACCGATTTCCGGCAGCGCCAGGTGGCGGGCATAGCGCTCGACCGAGTCGAAATCCAGCACGCCTGCCTCAACCGGCAAGCCTTCCCTGCTCCAGCGCGCGAAGCCGCCACGCACGGAAAAACTGCGCGTGTAACCGAGTTTGCGCAAGGTCGCAACCGCAAGCAGCGACCGTTTGCCGCTGCCGCAGATTGCGAGTATTTCACTCTGTGGGTCCGGCGCGAGCTCGCGAATGCGACTGTCGATCTGGCCACGCGCAAGCCCGGTCGCGCCAGCTGCCATGCCGGCCGCACGCTCGTCATCCTCGCGCACATCGAGCAACAACGCGCCTGCGCGCTGGCGCGAGAGCGCCTCGACCGGTTCGATCTCGGCCATCGTGCCGCTGCAGGCGGCATTGACGTTCAATCGCATGTTCATATGCTCAACATAAGCCAGGCAATGGCAGTACTTCCACGACTGCACCGACGGCAAGGTCACGCACATCTTCGTCAACGACAACCAGTACATCCGCCGCGGCGATGCCGCGCAGCATGCCCGAACCCTGCTGCGGTAGCGGCATTGCCCACCACGCGCCATCGTCGCGCGCCTCGATCCGCGCACGCACGAATTCGGTGCGGTCGTGTTTCTTCGACACGGGCGCTGACAGGCGCGCCTTCCACGCACGGCCATCCACGTTGTTCGCGCCTTGCATGGCGAGCAACGCAGGCCGCACCAGCACGAGGAACGTTGCGATAGTGGAAACCGGATTGCCCGGCAGGGCAAACGTCAGTGCGCCATCGATCTCGCCGCATAACAGCGGCATGCCCGGTTTCATGCGCACTTTCCAGAAGTGAACCTGGCCCAATTCGGCGACAAGGCCGGGCAGGAAATCCGCTTCACCGATCGACGCGCCGCCACTGCTGATGACCACGTCGCAGCGATCGGCCGCTTCGCGCAGGGCGACACGCAATGCATCCGGGTCATCGCGCAGGTGCGCGAGAGGTTCTGCATCGATACCCAGATCGCGCAGGAGGCCGCCGAGGCTGTAGCGATTGCTGTCGTGGATCTGGCCAAATCGAAGCGCCTGGTCCGGTGGCACGAGTTCATCGCCTGTCACGAACAGCGCGACACGCGGTCTTCGCGCTACTTTCACGTGCGCGCGCCCGCACGCAGCCAGCACGCCGAGGCGCGCGGGCGTCAACAGGTCACCTGCGCGCAACGCGATCTCGCCAGCGCGATAATCCTCGCCGAGCGGACGCGTATTTGAACCGGCTCGTTCACCGCCGATGACGACGATGCAAGCGCCCTCGACGCGCACGTTTTCCTTGATGATGACCGTATCAGCATCCGCTGGCAGCGGGGCACCGGTCGTGATGCGCACGCATTCGCCGGCTGCCAACGGTAGTGCCGCGTCCGCGCCCGCGAGCCTGACGCCTGCAACGCGAAACCGGCGCTCGTTGGTCGCGGGAAGCTCCGCTCCGCGCAGCGCGTAGCCATCCATTGCGGAATTTGCAAACGGAGGCAGATCGTGCGGCGCGAGCACATCCTCGGCGAGCACACGGCCAAGCGCGTTTTCCAGCGCAACGGATTCGGACTCGACACGCCGCTGCGCGGTCAGTTCGCGCACGCGGCGCCGTGCCGCATCGACCGAAAGATGGGTTGCGAACTCAGGGTTCATTGCGGACGGCATACGCGGCAAACTCTTCTGGGGTGTTGAGATTTTCAAACTGCCGCCAATGATCGGTGAAATCAAGCTCGTGCGCGCCGATCGAGGATTGCCAGTGCGATACGCCCTGCTCCGCCTCGACAGCTGCTGCCGCTGAAGCTGCAAGTTCGCGTCGATAGATCGCGAACAGTGGCTGACGCCGCTCACCGTCGTGCGCGACGATCGCGCTGGCATCGTTCTCCAAGGTGGCCTGCCACAGGCGCAACGCCAGATCGTGCGGCGGTTCAGGGCAATCGACCGGAACGGTCACCAGCCAAGGTGTCGTGCACATCTCCAGGGCAGTGGCGATGCCGGCGAGCGGGCCGTGAAAACCTTGCGCGCCGTCAGGCACCGTTTGCGCGTAACGCCCGTAGTCGTCGAGGTGGCGGTTCGCGACGATCAGCACGGGTGCACTCACGCACGTCGTGGGAGCGGTGGGCTGCGCCCTCGGGCCGGGGCGCGAACGGTCAAGCGGGTCCGCAGCGTCAACGTCTGGAGGGCGCGAACCAACGCCTTCCACATCCATTGCCTGGAGCGCATCCAGCACCCAGCCAATCAAGGGCCGATCGCCCAGAAGTTCCAAACCCTTGTCGCGTCCGCCAAGCCGTGTTGCTGCGCCGCCAGCGAGGATCGCGAAGGTGATCGGCGCGCCGTTCATCGCATTGATCGTGTTGAATGGGTCAGCGCTTGCCGCGCTTGGCGCGTTTGATCATGCGCGTGCGGCGGCGCTGCTGCCCTTCGGTCAGCTCGTTGCGCTTGCCCGCGAACGGGTTATCGCTATCTCGGAATTCGATCCGGATCGGTGTGCCTTCGAGGCGATAGCGTTTGCGGAAGAAGTTTTCCAGATAGCGTCGGTAACCTTCGGCGATATGCTTGGTGCGCGCGCCGTGGATGATGATCGTCGGCGGGTTGGCGCCTCCGGGGTGCGCGTATTTGAGCTTGGGCGTATGACCACGCGCGAGTGGCGGCTGATACGCCGTGTACGCCGCCTCCACCGCACGCGTGAGTTCGGATGAGGTGAACTTGTGGTTCGCCGAGGCGTACGCGCGATTGACTGCCTTCATCAGCTCACCGATGCCGCTGCCGTGCAACGCCGAGATGAATACCTGGCGCGCCCAGGTGGCGAATTCGAGTTTGCGTGACAGCGAAGCGACGCACTGCTCGCGACTGTACTTGTCCATGTCATCCCATTTGTTCACCGCAATCACCAGCGCGCGACCCGATTCGAGCACGTGGCCAATCAAGGCGGTGTCCTGGTCGGCGACGCCTTCGCGCGCGTCAAGCATCAGCACGGTGACGTGCGCCGCATCGACCGATTGCAGCGCCTTGATGACGCTGAATTTCTCGACCGCATCCTCGACCCGCGCGCGGCGGCGGATACCGGCCGTGTCGATCAAGGTGTAGAGCTTGCCATCGCGTTCGAGCTTGATGCGGATTGAATCGCGCGTCGTTCCGGGCACATCGGATGCAATCACGCGCTCCTCGCCAAGCAGGCGATTGACAAGGGTCGACTTGCCCGCATTGGGGCGGCCGACGATCGCCACACGGATACCCTCATCGGGCCTGGTTTCGAGGGGATCGATTTCGCTCTTTGGCAGCAGATTTTCAAGTGCTGCCAGCAGCGGCGTCACGCCACGCCCATGGGCGGCGGACATCGGCAACGCGGAGGAAACGCCGAGCGCGGCAAACTCCGCCAGCGCGACATTTTCGTCAAGCCCATCGACCTTGTTGACCAGCAGCAACATCGGTTTGGACGCACGACGCAGGCGATCGAGAATCGTGCGATCGTTCGGCAGCAAGCCATCGCGCGCATCGACCGTGAGCAGCACGACATCCGCTTCATCGATTGCGAACTCCGCCTGGCGCGCGGTCTGGCCCTGGATGCCTTCAGCGTTATCGGTCAGGCCGCCGGTATCAACGATGACGAATGGCGCGGCGGCGAGGCGGCAGATGCCGTAATGCCGATCGCGAGTGACGCCCGGCAAGTCGTGCACCAGCGCATCACGGCTGCGCGTGAGCACATTGAACAGCGTTGACTTGCCGACGTTGGGGCGCCCGACAAGGGCAACTACGGGAAGCATTGCAGACTCCGGAGCGAAAAAACCCTCTGCATCGGATGTAGCCGATACAGAGGGTATGCATGGTGACCTACGGCACTGCGGCGCGCAAAGCGCGAAGCTAGCGCCTGCTTTTTTCTGGCGTGCCTACGGGCGCGCGCGATACGCGCCGATATGCCCTTTGACGTCTTCGACGTACAGCATGCCATCGACCACCAGCGGCGCGCCCTCGATCGATTTGCGGCTGATTCGCTCGCGTGCGGCGAACTTGCCTTCGTCTAGATTGAGCCAGTGGATATAGCCTTCGCTGTCGCCAACAACCGCGTATTTACCCTGGATCGCCGGCGCACTCAGCCAGCGATATTTGAGTTTGTCCTGCTTCCATAAATTGACGCCCGTTTCGCGATCGAACGCCCAGACATTGCCGTCGGCGTCAACGATGACCACCGTGTTGCCGCTGACCGCGGCGCCGACATAACTGGACAAATCGCGTTGCCATACCGGTCGGCCGCTATCGAGGGCGAGCGCGGCAATCTGGCCGCGATAGCCCGCCGCAAAGAGTGAGGAACCATCCGATACGAGATTGCCATCGACATCCGACAAGCGTTCGACCTCGGTCCTGCCCTCGCCATTGGCGAGCGCCTGCGCCCACAGTTCATTGCCGTCGGTCAGACGCACCGCGACTACTTTGCCATTGTCGAAACCGTCATACACGATGCCGTTGACGATCAGCGGTGCTGAATTGCCGCGCAAGCTGAGCGCCGGTACCGGTTGATCGAAGATCCACTTGCGGCTGCCATCGCTTGCATCGAGACCAATCAGATGGCCATCGTTTACGCGCACGACGACGACACCGTCGGCGATCGCCGGCGGAGCGATGATCTCGGACGACAACTGCGCATTCCAGCGATCCGCGCCGTCCTGCGTCGACAGCGCGTGGACCTGGCCGTCGAGGCCGCCGACCACGAGCAGGTCGCCTTGGGCCGTCGGACCGCCGGTCCAGCGCAGGGAATTGTCGCCGCGACGCCACAGCCAACCGCGGCGCTGGCCCAGGCGTTTTTGCCACAGAGTCTTGCCGCTGGCGGCGTCGATCGCCTCCACCGTGCCGTCGACGCTGGCCGCATACAAGCGCCCATCGGCGCTGCCCGGAGCCATGCGGGCGCCCGATGATCCCGCGCCGTTTCCGATACCTTCGCTCCAGACCTTGTCGATCTGAGCCGTCGGCGCAAATTCTGTAAGGGGAGTCGGCGGCTGGACATTATCCTTCTTGCCGAGACTCTTGATCCAGGTACAACCGCTGAGCGCCATGACCAGCACGGCAATGAGGGCAAGCGAGCGTTTCATGATCCGACTTTCTCCTTGACCGGCGCCACTGCAGGTGGTGGGGCGGGCGCCGCGGCCGCCAGATCGTCGAGCTTCATCTGCACGAAACTGCGACTTGGCGCCTGCGGATCGAGGTGCGCGATAGCTTCCTCATAGGCGCTTCGCGCCGCGTCGGCGTGACCGAGCTTGACCTGTGCGTCGCCCCGAATCTCGCTGGCCAGCGCGGCATACACATCCTTGGGCAGGGCATCGAGCAGCTTGATTGCGCCGTCGGCATCTCCCTGCGCCAGTTTGACCCGCGCAAGACGCAACGAAACCAGCGACTTGAGACCTGCCACGCCGGCATGCGGCACCGCCCATTCCAATGCACTCGCCGCAGCAGCCAGATCATTTCTGGCAACGGCCGCATCGGCCTGATGCATGGCAGCAAATACCGCGTAGGCACTGTCCGGAAAGTCCTTGCGCAGAGCGCCAGCTATCTTGCCTGCTTCGTCTTCATGCTTGGCAGCAATCGCATCGGTCAGCGCCTGATATTGAGCGGCGGCCTCAGCAGTGTGGCGTACACGATGAACCTTCCACTGTTGCCAACCGAAAATCAGCAACAGGCCGAGCGCGACGCCGATAGCGATCGAAAGCGCATTTTCGCGCAGCCACTTCTGAACCAGTTCACCTTGCTCGTGTTCGTCGAGAACGTCAAAAGACATGCATTCACCTGAAAAAACGCAAAGCCGCGACAAAAGCCGCGCAATTGGCCGGCCGGGAAGCCGACAAGGGTAGCAGGAAACCGCGACCCCATTGGTCGAAGTCCCGGTTTGCTGCGCGGCAGTTCAGCGCGCGACCGACCTATTCGAGGCGGCTGGCGCCGTTTGGACCAAACAACCTCAAGTGGGCGACATTGGCACGCTGATAGGACGCAAGGTCGACGTCGGCGCCGTCCCCACGCATCCGCGCGCCTTGCGCATTGCCCAGGCGTACCGATATCGGCCCATTGCTGTGGTAGGTGTGGGTGCTGCCTGCGCCGAGGATGCCGTATTCGAGTTTGCGCCCGTCCGCGGCCGTAATCTCCACCCAACTGGCTTCGCTCAACGTGAGGTCCAGCTGATGCGCACCGCTGGCGCTCAACGTGCGATTCGCAGCGGCAACATCGGATTCGCTGGTTGCCGGCGGCGTCGACACGTTCGCGAATGGCGCCATCGAAGCGACCACGAGCTTTTGCTCCGGCGCTCGCTCGTCAGCGTGCGACGAAGCGGCGTCCGATGTTCCGCTGGCGGCGATTCCCGTGAAATTCGAGCTGGCGTCACCAGCGCCTGCTGCTGAAATGGATGCATCTTGTGCGGGCGTGGAAATACTCGTTGGTGGATCGAGCGGCGTCGTGCGCGCAAGGTTCTGTTCGAGCCCGCCATGCGTTGCCAGCCAGACAGCCGGCACCACGATAATTGCGGTGAGCACCAGATAGGTTGCGCTTACCGAATAGCGCTCCAATAGATACCGCGAATGCGAAATGGTGCCAGTCGCGACGAGTGGCGTGGTCTGCGTGTGCGCGGCCGCGACACGCGCAGCCTGCTCCACCGGCACTCCGACCAGACGCGCGTAGCTGGCGAGATAACCGCGCAGAAACATGCCATCCGTCAGCCCTGCGTAATCATCGCTTTCCAGGCGGGCGACCAACCTGGTCGGCAGCTTCAGGCGCGCGGCCACATCGGCACGGCTCAAGCCGCACTGTTCACGCGCGGCGGCGAGGCGCTGGCCGAAAGGCGCAGGCGACTGGTCTTGAAGCTCGATCGGCGCCGCCGGTCGCGCATCTGCTGGTTCGTGTTCGCTCATTTCTTTTGCCCCTGATTCCATGCTGGCCTGATCGGCTCTCCTCGCACGGTTTTCCCAAGACAAGGGCAACGCCAACTGGCTGCCGCTGTCCTCGCTTATTTGCCCGCTTGCACGCGCATCGTGCACATGCACCCCAGATTTGTGTACCGCCTCGCCCTGCTCCGCACTACGCAACGGATCGCTCTTGCGTTCGTCCATGTCTAACCCTGCACGCTCAGCGAGCGCGCCTGCTGCGATTCGGGAAAACCATGCAACAACTTGCGTGTGTATTCGCCCGCAGCAGCGCCATTGCCCAGACGCAATTCGATGTTGCGGCCGAGCAGCAATGTGTCCGGACTCGGCTGCCCGGTCGACTCGAACCGCTGCATGAAAGCGCGCGCATTGAAGTAGTCGCCCTTCTGATACAGCGCAGACGCGAGCTGGATGAGAGCTTCGGAATTGTTCGGCTGCGTCTGCACCGCGAGGCGCAGGGCTTTTTCAGCCTCGTCGCGGTTGCCGGCCTTGAGCAGACAGGTGCCGGAATTGGTCAACGCAACGGCTGGCGTCTTGTAGAACGGATCCGCCAACGCACGTTCGAAATAACTTTGTGCTTCGCCGTAGCGACCAAGCTTGCACAAGAAAGTACCGTAATTGTTGAGTTCGGCGCCGCCCTTGGGTTTGAGTTGCGCGGCGCGTCGATAATGTTCTTCGGCCTTCGCGCTGTCCCCAATCTGTTCGTACAATACAGCCATCACCGTATGCGCATCAGCATAGTCGGGATCGAACGCGATGGCCTTGTCGAGCTTTTCGAGCGCGAGTTCAAGCTTGCCCTGCTGCAGGTATTTCTGGCCAAGTTCAGTGTGCACGCGCGCCGCTTCCTGACGCTTCGTCGCTGCATCTTCCTTCTTGACGCCACCTACCGCGCCGGACGCACAGCCCGCGAGCAGTGCGATCGAGGCACCGAGCGCAAAAGCCAACCATCCGCGTTCACGCTGCATGGGCCACATCCCTTTCCAGCTTGCGCAGAAATTCTGCCTGGCGGCGCGTCCGGTCCATGACTTGACCCTTGAGCTGACCGCAGGCCGCATCGATGTCATCCCCGCGCGTGCGCCGGACCATCGTCAGCACATCGGCGTCGAGCAGTATCTTCTGGAACGCACGGATCACGCCCTCGTCGGAACGCGTATAGCGTGTGCCGTGGAACGCATTGAATGGAATCAAGTTGACCTTCGCTGGCAGCCGGCGCATCAATTTGATCAACTGGCGCGCATGTTCGGGCTTGTCGTTGACGCCATTGAGCATCGTGTACTCGAACGTGATCGTCGTGCGTGGCCGGCGCGCGGCGTAACGCGCGCACGCCTCGAGTAGCTCGGCGATCGGATATTTCTTGTTGAGCGGGACCAACTCGCTGCGTAATTCGTCATTTGGCGCATGCAGCGAAACGGCAAGCGACACGTCGGCCACCTCACCGAGCTTGTCGATCATCGGCACCAATCCGGCGGTTGACAGAGTGACGCGCTTGTTGGCGAGGCCAAGGCCCAGATCGTCGCGCATCACGTTCATCGCGGTGACGACGTTGTCGAAGTTGAGCAGCGGCTCACCCATACCCATCATCACCACGTTGGTGAGTTTGCGCTGGTGATGCGGAACGTTACCCAGATGCTTAGCCGCAACCCACACCTGGCCGATGATCTCGGCTGCCGACAAGTTGCGGTTGAAACCCTGCGTGCCGGTCGAGCAAAACGTGCAGGCCAGTCCGCAACCTATCTGCGAGGAGACGCACAGCGTGCCGCGCGAGGTTTCCGGGATGAATACTGCCTCGATCGCATTGCGACCATCCATCCCGAGCAGCCATTTGTGGGTGCCGTCGACCGCTTGCTGCTCGAACAGGGTGTTCGGCGGCACGATCTCGACTGCCTCGCTGAGCTTGTCGCGCAAAGCCTTGCCGACGTCGGTCATTGCCGCGAAATCAGTGATGTGGCGATGATAGATCCATTTCATCACCTGGTCCGCGCGATACGGCTTCTCGCCAAGTTGTGCGAAAAGTTCGCGCAGCCCCTTGCGGTCGAAATCGAACAGATTGGCCTTTGCCGTTGTCAACATCGAGCGCGCCACGGATGGTGCGCGCGTCGACGCAGACGTGTCCGGACCTGTGCCGGACTCGTCGAACAAATGCTGGGCAGGATGTTCAATCATTTTTATTTACAAGACACGGTCAACCCGGACACAGTTCTGTTTGTGCGAAAAAGTAGGCGATTTCCACTTTTGCAGTTTCCGCCGCGTCCGAACCGTGCACGGCGTTCGCGTCGATGGAAGCAGCAAAGTCCGCACGGATCGTGCCCGCTGCCGCTTCCTTGGGATTCGTCGCTCCCATCAGATCCCGATGCACGAGAACCGCGTTGTCGCCTTGCAGCGCCTGGATCATCACCGGACCGGAAATCATGAACTCGACCAACGCCTGGAAAAAGGGGCGTTCCCGATGTATCGCATAGAAACCCTCGGCTTCCTTGCGTGAAAGGTGCTTCATCTTGGCCGCAACGATCTTCAGACCGGCCTTTTCGAAACGCGAATAAATTTCGCCGATGACGTTCTTGGCGACTGCGTCGGGCTTGATGATGGAAAGGGTGCGCTCCAGCGCCATTGCTGAAAATCTCCGAGGGGTCGTGTTGCGAGGGGACGACAGGAAAGTCGTTATACCGCTAAAGCTGCGCCAATCCGCGGGCTTAGCTCACATTATCACGCAAGATTCTAGCTAATTTCTGACGGATTGGACACCTTGGTCTAATCCGGGTTGACCCGTGTTTACGCGCTCGCCTATGATTCAAACGATCGTTTGACCCCCGAAATGCGCACCATGTCGAATATGCAGCCGAATTTTTCGACCCGCGAACGTATCCTCGGCGTCGCCGAAACCTTGTTCGCTCGACATGGATTCGCCGGTGCTTCGCTGCGCCAGGTCACTGCGGCGGCGAAGGTCAATCTTGCCGCCGTGAACTATCACTTCGGCTGCAAGGAAAGCTTGATCGAAGAAGTTTTCCGGCGCCGGCTCGACGAACTCAACCGGCACCGGCTTGCTGCCCTCGCGGCGGTCATCACGAATCCGCAGCACACACTCGAACAAGTGCTTGAAGCCTTCGTGCGACCTGCACTGGAACAGTCGATGGATAGTAGCGGAGGCGCTGCGTTCGTACGGGTGCTCGCGCGCGCGTATGCCGAACACGACGAGCGCCTGCGCAAGTTCCTGTCCGACAATTATGGCCACGTCCTGCGCGAGTTTGCAGCCGTGTTTTCGGCGCTGCTGCCGCATCTGGCCAAGGACGAACTGTATTGGCGCCTGGATATCGTGTCTGGCGCCCTCACCTACGCGATGGCTGATTTTGGAGTGATAAAGCGCAAGAACAACGTCAGCGAGCAGAGCCATCGCGAGCAGAGCGCACAGCATCTGGTGCGTTTTGCGGCGGCAGGACTGAGGGCCGAGGGCTGAGTCACCCTTTTTTATCTTGCACGATCACATGCAAAGCGGATTCCGGCTTGCGCCGGGATCACGACAGATACTTTTTCAACGTTCCACTCTGGAGCTTTCGATGACCTTTACGCCTCTTCGCATCCGCAAGGCGGCCGTGCTCGGCGCCGGCGTGATGGGCGCGCAGATAGCCGCGCACCTTGCCAATGCCAACGTTGAAACATTGCTGTTCGATCTTCCCGCGAAGGAGGGCGACAAGAACGCCATCGTTACCAAGGCGATCGGAAATCTTGCCAAACTCTCGCCTGCGCCACTGGCCGACAAGTCGAAGGCAGCCGCGATCACTGCGGCGAACTACGATGATGATCTCGACGCATTGCGCGATTGCGATCTGGTCATCGAGGCGATTGCCGAGCGGCTCGACTGGAAACTCGCTCTCTACACGAAAATTGCACCGTATCTTTCTGATTCGGCTGTAGTTGCAAGCAATACCTCAGGGCTATCGATCAACGCTCTCGCCGAGGCGTTGCCTGTCAAACTGCGCCCGCGTTTCAGCGGCATCCATTTTTTCAATCCGCCGCGTTACATGCACCTGGTCGAGCTCATTCCGGACACGGAAACCGATCCCGGCATCCTTGCCGGTCTTGAAGCCTTCCTGACAACGACCCTCGGCAAGGGTGTCGTGTACGCGCGGGACACGCCCAATTTCATCGGCAACCGAATCGGCGTGTTCTCGATCCTCGCCACGATGCATCACACCGAAAAATTCTCGCTCGGTTTCGACCTTGTCGATGCGTTGACGGGGCCGGCGATAGGCCGCCCCAAGAGCGCGACCTATCGCACCGCGGACGTAGTCGGTCTCGACACGATGGCGCATGTAATCAAGACGATGGCCGACACCTTGCCGACCGATCCTTGGCGCGCGTATTTCAAACCACCAGCATGGCTCGCCGCGCTGATTGACCAAGGCGCACTCGGTCAGAAAACGGGT
>CAJDTR010000066.1_pt1 | contig 15562 bp, 14 predicted proteins | sample 7389891 | NCBI WGS metagenome assembly CAJDTR01 (sample SAMEA7055657, study PRJEB34461) | soil metagenome | biome: terrestrial ecosystem; feature: Peninsula; material: soil | place: Antarctica | collected 2016 | reverse complement strand
GGGATCAGGGCGCCATTCGTAGGCACCGGCATCGGCGACGCCCTGGTAGGGGCGAATCGCGCCATCGAGGTCGACAAGGCGCAAGCCGCCGGTGGGCGTGTTGGTTCCGAAGTTGATCGCCGGAGACCCGTACAACAGGCGATAGTTGCCGCTCGCGGCATTGACGAAATGCGGGTCTGTGCCGAACAAGCTGAATCCGACGGTCGAGCCGGTTTCAAGAACGGGCGTGTTGTTGCCGTTATTCCACAGCACGGTGTTCCACAATTCCGTGCCGATGCCGAACCCGTGGAATCCGAGTACCGGGTTGTCGGCGATCGTGTAGTTGGAGATGTCGATGGAGCCCGAGGCGATGGAATTGGCGAGCAGGCCGCCCCAGGTACCGTGGGTAATCAGTCCATTCTGCGCGGAGATGTGCGAGGACACGTCTGCCTGCATGTAGACCTCGTAGACACCGGGGTCATTGGGAATAGCATTGCTGGTCCAGGTCTCGTCGCGCACCTGGATGACGGCGGTATTGGAGGCATCAATCTCGGCGGCGTCGCCGGTTGCACCATTTGCGCAGGCGAACTGCGCGTTGCCGGTGTAGGTGTTGCCGAGCAATTGCATAGAAGATGTGTCCAGCGATGCGGCCCAGATACCTCCGCCACGACAGGCGCCACCGGCCGTGTTGTTGGTGAAATTGCTGGTGATCGTATTGGCGACGAAATCGACGTGGCCGCTGCCGATCGTGGTGACGAACGCGCCGGCGCCATAGGTTGCATGAGCGTCGGAACCGAAGAGCCGGTTGGACTGGATGATATTGTTGTTCATGAAGATCACCGCGGTATTGGTGGCCTGCAGGGCTACCCCGGCACCTCCTGGTATGAGCGACGCGTTGAACGTGTAGACATCGTTGCCCGAGATCGTGTTGTTGTAGACGAGGACCGACGCGCTGTCTTGTGCGCCGACCACCAGACCGTGCGTGTTGGAACTGGCAGAGTTCGTGGCGACCACTCCACTGCCATCCAAGTTGAAGCGGCTGATCGTCGTGATGGCACTGCCGCTCACGAACGCTTGCATGAGCGGCGCGTTGGCCCCGGTTCCGGTAATCGCGCTGTTCAACCCGCTGATCTGGCTTTGGAAATCCGACGCCCAGCCGCCACTCAGCACGATCGAGGCTGACGACGAAAAATTTACATTTTCGGAATAGGAACAGCCGACAAAACATTGGAGTTGGACGCGCACTTCGTCGCCGCCATTTGCGATAGCCTGGTTGATGCCTCCCTGGATCGTCGGAAAAGTCCCGCTCGGGCCCACGGTAACAAAGGCCTGCGCGCCCACGGCCCATGCCATGGCTATCAGTCCGAGCGCGAAACGCGACAGGCGGATGCATGAACCTTGCGAAGCGGGCAACTGGAGGGATGCAGGCAGGTGAAGGGCGGTCATGATCTTTTCCTCGGTTGGGTCGCGTGTCCGACGCGTGCTCGCTGCGCAGTGCGCCCGCAAAGCCTTGCGCAAGGACGCGCATGGACGCTTGATGGAATTGCGAGGAGTTGATGAGGGAATTGCCGGCGTGGCCCGGATCACCGTTTTCGCGGGCGGCCGCGGTGCTCAGTCAATGTTAGCGACGCGCAAACGGTATAGGGATGTCCTTCTGCGCGCCGCCGGCGGACGGGTTGGCGCGGCTTTGCGATTCAGAAGAGTGCGGGAGCGATCAGCCGCCGCACCGGCGCGAATCCACGCCGATGGATGGCGCAGGGGCCAAGTCGTTCCAGCGCTGCGAAGTGCTCCGGCGTCGGATAGCCCTTGTGCTGGGCGAAGCCATAGCCTGGATGGACGGGGTCGAACTCGCGCATCAGGCGGTCGCGCGTGGTCTTGGCGAGGATCGAGGCGGCGCTGATGGCTGCCTGACTTGCGTCACCGCCGATGATCGCACGTGCTGGACAGGGCAAGGACTTGGGCAGGCGGTTGCCGTCGATCAGGGCGAGGGTGGGCGCAATCGCCAGCGCGATCAGTGCACGGGTCATGCCGATCAAGGTTGCGCCGAGGATATTGAGGCGTTCGATTTCATCGATATCCACGGCGACCACCGACCACGCCAGCGCGCGTGCGCAGATGCGCGGGGCGAGATCCTCGCGTTGCGCTTCACTGAGGACTTTCGAATCGGCGAGGCCGGCAATGGGGCGACGCGCGTTGAGGATGACCGCGGCAACGACGACGGGGCCGGCCAGCGGTCCGCGACCGGCTTCATCGACGCCGGCAATGAAGTTTTTTTGACGAGTGACGAAGATCGCGCTCATTGTTCGTGCAAATCGCGCAGGTGGGTGAAGACGTAATCGTTGTATGAAGCGACCGTCTTTGCGTCCTTGCAATCGAGGTAGCGGCCGTTGCAGCGTTCTCGCAGCAAGGTGTTGGCTTGATAAAACTCGTTCTTTGGCACACCGGCGACATCCAGCAGGAGCGAGCCGAGGAAGGTGATGTCGAGCAACGGATAGTCGAATTTCTGCTGGACCGGAAAATTGGATTTCAGCATGTAGTACGTGACCCAGTTTGCGGCAGGTCCTGCCTCCTTCGGCACGATCTTCGGAATCTCGTTGATCGCTCCGTCGAACGACGGCTGATGGTCGCCGAAATGCAGGAGTACGGCCGGGCGCTCGCTGCCGAGCAGGAACGTCTCCAGTTGCGCCAGCATCGCATCGGACTGCTGCAGGCGTTCCAGATAATTGCCCAGGTTGAGGTTCAGCCAGTCGTCAAGTGCCTTGGACTTGAACGCGCCCGTAAACAGGGGTTTGTCGTACGGCGGCGGCAATTGCGCGAGCGGTGTCATGTGCGGGCCATGCTGATGCAAGGTCAGCATGAATACGAACAACGGCTGCTCGGGATGCACGCGCTTCTCGTCGGTGTAGATGCGTTCGAACGCCTTGAGCAGATCGCTATCGCGGGTTTCCCAGCCAAGACCGTAATGTAATTGGCGTACAGGCCGGCATTGCCGAACAGCGTATGCGACAGGCCGGTCAAGAGCGAAAACTCGCTGGTCCAGGTGCCGCCGCCGAAGGTATGCACGCTCATCGGTCCGTGTGCACGCGTCATCGCGTCGGCTTGGAACATGCGCCGCGTGCACACTGGCACGGTACACAGCTTGAGCATGCGCGGATCGAACGTGCTTTCCTCCAGCACGGCGACGATGTCCGGGCGCGTCGGCGGTGCGCGCAACGGCCGATCGAGCTTCCACACCATGCTGCGATCGACATCGGGCGGACTCACCGGTTCGAGAATCACGGTGTCGTTGAACGAAGTGAAGAAGTCGGTGATGAAGCTCTTGTCGTTGACCGTGATCCACATCGGCTTGTTGAAGACCGCATTGAACGGCCCTTGCGGCATTGCACAGGCGACAAGCACGCAGGCAGCGGAAATCGTACCCAGCGCGCGAATGCCAATCCGCCTTGCGCGCGACTGCGTGGCGAACAGGTTTGGACGCTCGCCGCGGAACGACAGCACCAGCAACAGCGGCGTCAGAATCAGAGCTCCAATGCTGATGCCTAGCAAAAGCGGGTAATGGGTGATGACTTCAATCGTTTCACGATTGACCATGTATTCCAGATCCGGCGCAAGCAGCGGCGTGGTCAAATACATGAACTTGAGATTGCCGGCAATCTCGATTGCACCGAAAAACAGGCTGACCAGCAGCAGCGAGAAGGCAACGCGGCCGCTGGCGAACAACGTCATCACCAGCGCAAGCAGGATCAGGACCAACGCGAACGTCTTTTCGCCGGACGTATGCTCGGTCAGCGGAGCGAACACCAGCAGTGCGAGAAAGGCTGCTCCTGCGAACAGACGCAGTGCAGCGCCACGATGGCGGCGGAAAACCGAGAGGACTTTCATGCGGCGGTGGTCATCGCGCGCATCGTGCGCAAGTGCGAGGGGCGCGTCAATGCGCAGTGCGGCGGATTCAGACCGAGGTCGTAGTCGCCGTCACGCCAGGATGCGCGACCATTTCGGCGATTGCTGCCGCAGCACTGCGATTCGCGTCGTGACGCAACTCCAGATGCAGGCGGCGGTACTCGGCCAGCAGTGCAGGATCGATCGCACGCGCGCGCAAGCTTGGCGCCAGCGCAGTGGCAAGCGCGTCCGGCCTGCATGCGTCCTGCATCAGTTCGGGAACCAGCTCGCGGCCAGCCAGCACATTGGGCAGCGCGTAGTGTTCGACCTTCAGCAAACCCAGTCCCTTGACGATGCGATAGGTCATGCGTGCGAGGCGATAGGCCACGACCATCGGGCGCTTCGCCAGCATCGCCTCCAGTGCTGCGGTGCCTGATGCAAGCAGGACCGCGTCGGCGGCGATCATCGCTTGCTGGGCGGTACCGACAGGAACGGCGAATCGGAAACAGGCAACCGCAGGGCCTGTTCCCGCGAACTCGACTTTGTCGATGTCCGATTCTCCAATGCCGACGCCCGCCTTTGCCAGCAGGCTTGTGAAGGCATCGCGGCACTGCGCATTGGCCATGGGCGCGATCACACACAGGCCGGGAATCTGCGCGCACAGCAGCTTCGCTGCTTCGATGAAATCCACGCCGAGCCGGGCGATTTCGCCCAGACGACTGCCCGGCAGGATGGCGAGAACGGGCGCGCCCGGCGGCAAGCCGAGAGCCGCACGTGCAGCCGCGCGATCGGGTTCGAGGGCAAAAGCATCGGCCAGTGGGTGCCCGACAAAACGCGCATCGACGCCGTGGCGCGCATAGATCGACGGCTCCATTGGAAACAGGCACAGCACCCGATCGGCGCTGCGGCCGATTTTCGCAACGCGCTTTTCGCGCCAGGCCCATACCGAGGGGCTGACGTAATGCACTGTCGGAATGCCGGATCGTTTCAGCGTGCGCTCAAGACCGAGATTGAAATCCGGCGCATCGATACCGATAAACGCGTCAGGGCGCAGCGCAAGCGCGCGCTTTGCGACGTCGCGGCGAATAGCCAGCAACTGCGGCAGATGACGCAATACCTCCACCACGCCCATCACCGACAATTTCTCGGCCGGATACCATGCATGCAATCCCGCTTCGATCATGCGCGGCCCACCGATTCCGGCAAATTGCGCATGGGGAAAATGTTCGCGTAACGCCTCGATCAAACCCGCGCCAAGCAGGTCGCCGGACGCTTCGCCGGCGACGACGACGAAGTGTTTCACGTCGGGAATGGGGAATCGGGAATCGGGAACTGGAAGAGGCATGCGCTTGATCTGGCAGGATTTGATTCCGGCTTTTTATCAGCCGTGAGCAAGCAAGGGATTCCCGCTTGGGCGGGAAGGCGGATGAAGACTTTTCCCGATTCCCGATTTCTTGCTCACCGCACCAGCGAGCGCTCGCTGCGTTCGATGAAATCCAGCAGTGCGGCGACGTCAGCGCTGTCGCGTGCTTGTTCGGCCAGCTTGTCGCGCGCCTCGGCGAGAGGACTGCCGGCGACGTAGACCGTTCGGTAGGCGCGCTTGATCGCGGTGATGCGTGTCGCGTCGAAGCCACGCCGCTTCAATCCTTCGCTGTTGATGCCGCGCGGCTTGGCGTACGAGCCTGCGACGATCACGAACGGTGGCACGTCGGCGTTGATCAGGCTGCCCATGCCGGTGAACGCATGCGCGCCAATCTTGCAGAATTGGTGAACGCCGGTAAAGCCGCCCAGGATCGCGTGGTCACCGATTTCGACATGACCCGCGAGGGTCGCATTGTTGGCGAACACGATGTGGTTGCCGACCTGACAATCGTGCGCGACGTGCACGTAGGCCATGATCCAGTTGTCATCGCCGATCCGCGTGGTGCCGCCACCCTCCGCCGTGCCACGATTGAGGGTGACGAATTCGCGGATTACGTTGCGATCGCCGATTAGCAGTTCGCTGTGTTCTCCGCGATATTTCTTGTCCTGCGGTTCCGCGCCGAGCGAGGCGAACTGGAAGATCCTGTTGTCTCGGCCGATCCGAGTCGCGCCTTCGATCACCACATGCGCGCCAATCGTGGTGCGCTCGCCGATGACGACCTCGGGCCCGACAATACTGTATGCGCCGATGCTGACATTGGCGCCGATCCGCGCAGCCGGATCGACAAGCGCGGTCGGATGGATCATCAGGTCGCAACTCCGGCGCAGAGAATCTCTGCTTCGGCGGCAATCTGGTCGCCGACGAATGCACGCCCGTGAAACAAACTCATGTTGCGCATCTTGCGTTTGTGCTCGACCTCCAGACGCAACTGATCGCCGGGCACAACCACGCGATTGAAGCGTGCCTTGTCGATTTTGACCAGATAAAACACGACCGGCTGTGTCGGCTCCGGCGTCGACAACTTGACCAGCACGCCGGCAGCCTGCGCCATCGCTTCGACAATGAGCACGCCGGGCATCACCGGATGTCCCGGAAAGTGGCCCTGGAAAAACGGTTCGTTGAAAGTCACATTCTTGAGCGCGGTCACACGCGTTCCGTGTTCAAACGCAACGACCCGATCGAGCAGCAGGAATGGATAGCGATGCGGCAGTATTGCTGCAATTTGCTCGACGCCAATCGGCATTTTCACGAAGGTGCTGCGATCGGATATTTCGCTCATGACTTGGTTTCCTTTTCCACGGCCCCTACGCGCCGGGCGATCTCGTCCAGATGTTTGAAGCGCGCGGCATTGCGTCGCCATTGCCGGTTGGGTTGAATCGGTGTGCCGGATGAATACTCGCCGGCTTCGCGGATCGAGTGGGTGACCAGGCTCATCGCGGTGACGGTTACGTGGTCGGCGAGACTCAAGTGGCCCAGTATGCCAGCGCCACCGCCGATCAGGCAGTAGCGGCCAATACTCGCGCTGCCAGCGACGGCGGCGCAACCGGCGAGCGCGCTGTGGGCGCCAATGGTTACGTTGTGCGCGATCTGGATCTGGTTGTCGAGGCGTACGTCTTCTTCCAGCACGGTGTCGCCGAGCGCACCGCGATCGATGGTGGTGTTGGCGCCGATCTCGCAGTCGTCGCCGATGACGACTCTGCCCAATTGCGGCATCTTGAGCCAGTGGTCGTGTTCGAACGCCAGGCCGAAGCCATCGGCGCCGATCACCGCACCCGGATGCACCAAAACGCGCTTGCCGAGAATCACGTCTTGCACCAGGGTAACGCGTGCGACCAGACGCGATTGGGCGCCCACATTGCAGCCGCGGCCAATCGTGCAGTGCGGGCCGATGATCGCGCCGTCAGCAATTGTCGCGCCGTCATCGATCACGCACAAAGGCCCGATGCTCGCGCCTGCAGCGACCATGGCGCCGGGCGCCACAATTGCGCTTGGATGCACGCCAGGCGTAGCGGCCGACTGTTGCTCGAACAGGGCGGCGATTTTCGCGAACGCTACATAGGGATCGGCGGCAATCAGACAGGCACCAACGCACCCATCGGCATCGCTCGCACGCAGCACCACGGCGGCGGCGCCGGTGTCGGCGAGTTGTGCGCGGTAGCGCGGGTTGGCGAGGAAGCCGATCTGGTCGGCAGCAGCAGTTGCGAGTGTCGCGACACCGTGGATCTCCTGCGAGCCGTCGCCGCGCAGTTCGATGCCGAAGCGCGTCGCCAGTCCGCCTAGCGTGTAGGCGCTCAAGGAGTAGGGTTCCTGGCGGCAGGCTGATGGCGCAGGCGATCGAGGATGCGTTCGGTGACGTCGACTTTTGGGCTGGCGTAAATCACCGGGCTCGGCACGATCAGGTCAAACCCCTGCTCGCGCGCGAATTCGACGACGGCGTCGTTGATTTCGCGCCAGCTTCGGTCCAGTTCCTGGTCGCTGCGCGTCTTGAGGTCGGCACGAAGGGCATCGCGATTGCGCTTGATCGAGCGGTCGAGGGCATCGATTTCGCGCTGCAGGGTGGTCGCGTCCGGCGCGCTTGCTGTCGCCGCGTCGCGCTGATGCCGTTCATGCAATTCGCTGGAATGTTTCTCGTCGGCCTTGAGCGCCGCGTCGCGCGCGGCGAATTCGCGTTCGAGTTTCTGGCGTCCGGCAACGACTTGCGGTGCGTTGTCGAGCAGGCGTTTCATGTCTACATAGCCGATGCGCGCCTGCGCCGGCGCAGGCGCCTGCGCCCATGCCACGCCTCCGCATGCGAGCGGCAGCAGCAGCGCTAGTGACAATACTCGCAGCGGTTGTGCGCAATGCCTCAACCGGCGTCTCCTGGTTGCGCCGACGTACGCGGCCTCCGCCCCAGTTTAGAACGTATTTCCAAACGTGAACTGGATCAGTTCGGTGCTGTCGCCCGGTTTCTTGCGCAACGGCTTGGCGAAATTGATCACGATCGGGCCGATCGGTGCGCGCCAGGTCAGCGAAAGTCCGGTCGATGCGCGCAGTTCGCCCGCGCTCCATGACTTGTAACGCGCGCAATCGGCGACAACGGCAGCGTTGCACAGATTATTGTTGAACACGTTGCCGATGTCGAAGAACAGCGACAGGCGGGTGCTATCGTCATTTTCCTTGACGAACGGTGTCGGGAAAATGATTTCCGCCGAAGCCACCGTCTTGAAACTGCCACCGAGCGGGAGGCGGCAGTTCTTGTTTGTTGCCGGACAGCTCAGTGGACTTGCCACGTCGTAGGGGCCGAGGGTGTTGTCGCGGAAGCCGCGAACATCGGCGACGCCGCCGGCGTAGAAATTCTCGAAGAACGGCAGGCCCGACAAATCGCTCACATACCGCGGATGATCGCTCGGCAGCACGCTGGTCGGTGCGTTGTAGGTGTCGCCATAACCGAGATTGAAATGACCATAGAAGGTCAGCGAGTCGGTCATGCGCAGATATTGCGCGAAGCGATAGCTGAGCTTGTAGTACTCGACGGTCGAGCCGGGCAGGGTGATCTCGGCGGACAGCGATTGCAGCGAACCTCGGGTTGGATTCCAGAAGCGATTGCGCGTGTCGTGCGACCAGGTGACCTGCGTATTCCAGGTGTGGAACGTGTGATGACCAAGGTTGTCGATGTAATTGATGATCGCCAGCGGCGTCACGTTCGGATACGTCGCGATGCCTGTCTTGCTAATACCCATCTGCACGTTGACGGTATCCGATTCGGTGATCGGGATGCCGACGAACATGTCGAATGCATCGGTGCTCGACAGGTAACTGGCAATGTTCTGCTGGCTGGAATCGAGTTTCGTGTGCTGGATGTCGTAGCCGATGCCGATTCCGTCATCGGTCAGGTACGGTTCGTAGTACGAAAGCTGGTAGCGCTTGATGAATGCACTTTGTTGCACGCTGGCCGATACGCGATCGCCGGTGCCGAAGAAGTTGTTCTGGGTAACGCTGATGCTGGCGATGATGCCCTGCACCTGCGAGTAACCTAGGCCAAACTGGAACTGGCCAGAATTCTGCTCTTCCACCGCGACCGCAAGATCGACCTGGTCGTCGGTACCCGGCACCTTGGGCGTGTCGATGTTGACGGTTTTGAAGAACCCCAGTCGCTGCAGGCGGATCTTCGAGCGGTCGATCGCAGCCTGCGAATACCATGCGCCTTCGAGCTGACGCATTTCGCGACGCAAGACCTCGTCCTTCGTGTGCGAGTTGCCCTTGAACACGACCTTGCGCACGTAAACGCGCTTGCCCGGATTGACGAAGAGATTGAGCGCGACCTGGCGCTTGTCCTTGTCGATCGTGGGAATCGGTTGCACCTCGGCGAATGCGTAGCCGATATTGGACAGCGTTGAGGTGATCGCATCGACCGATTGCTCGATCTTCTTGCGCGAGAACACGTCGCCGGTCTTGATCTGCAGCAATTTGCGCAGGTCGGCCTCATCGAGAATCAGCGCGCCAGTCAGCTTGACGTCGGTGACGGTGTACACCTCGCCTTCCTTGATGTTGGCAGTGACATACATCTTGCGCTTGTCGGGGCTGATGCCGACCTGGGTCGAATCGACGCTGAAATCGGCATAGCCGCGGTCCATGTAGAACGACTGCAGTTTCTCCAGATCGCCGGACAGTTTCTCGCGCGAATACTGATCGTCCTTGGAATACCATGACGTCCAGTTGCTGGTTTTCGATTCAAAATCGGTTTCGATCTTCTTGTCAGGGAAAGTCGCATTGCCGACCACGTTGAGGTGCTTGATCTTCGCCGCCTTGCCCTCGGCAATGTTGATTGCGACTTCGACGCGGTTGCGGTCGAGGTTGACCTTGGTCGCAGTCACCGACACGTTGTACTTGCCGCGGTTGTAATACTGCCGGATCAACTCGTTCTGCACTTCGGCCAGCTTGAGCGGATCGAACGCCTCGCCCTCGGCCAAGCCGATGCCCTTGAGCCCCTTGCGCAGATCATCTTCCTTCAGGTCCTTGTTGCCGCGGATCGCGATCTTGGTTATCTGCGGGCGCTCCTTGACCGTGACGATCAGGATGTCGCCCTGTCGACCCAGTTGCACGTCGTTGAAGAAGCCGGTCTTGTACAACGCGCGGATCGCCTGGTCGGCGCGATCGCTGGTGAGCTCGTCGCCTTTTTCAACCGGCAGATACGTGAACACCGTGCCGGGCGCAATGCGCGACAGACCTTCGACGCGAATGTCGGAAATCTTGAATGCGTCGAATGCATGGGCATTCGTGGCGGCGAAGGAGGCGAGCAGAAACAGGGCAGCTATACGCTTCATCGTGACTTCCAAAGGCATCGTGGGACTCGCGACGGTGTCGCCGCGGCCTGTTCATTGGGTGGGGCAAACGTGCGAATCAGGACGCGATCCGCAAGATATCGTTGTAGAAAGCCAAGCCCATCAAGGCGACCAGCAGGCTCAGACCGATATATTGACCGGCCAGTTGCACCTTTTCGCTGACCGGACTGCCCTTTATCAGCTCGATAAGGTAATACAGCAGATGCCCGCCGTCCAAGATCGGGATGGGCAGCAGGTTCAAAATCGCCAGGCTGAGCGAGATGATGGCGAGGAAATTGAGGAACCAGGCCAGGCCCATATGCGCCGAATTGTTCGCGACCTGGGCGATGGTGATAACGCCGGAAAGATTTTTCAGCGAGGCCTGACCGGTGACCATGCGTCCTAGCATGCCGAGCGTTTCGCGGCTGCGCTGCCAGGTTTCCGCGAACGCCTTGGGGATGGCCGCCAGCGGCCCATAATGCAGCGTTGCATCGTATTCGGGCGGCACTGGCTGGGCGCTGATGCCGAGCAGCCACGAGGACGCGCCTTTGGCTGCCGCCGTCGCATCGGGCGCGCTGCGTACCGGAGTTGCCTGCAAATTCTGGGTCTGGCCGCCGCGCTCGATCTGCAATTTCAACGGCGTTGCGGGTGCCGCGAACTTGGCGATTGCCGCGGGCACATCACGCCAATCGGTGATCGGGTCGTCATTGATGGCGCGAATGCGATCGCCCGGTTGCAATCCTGCACGCGCCGCCGCGCTGCCGGGCTGCACGCTGCCAATTACCGGGGGTACTGCCCACTGGCGTGGGGCCAGCCCGATTTCGCGATACAAATCCTGTTCATCCGTACCGGGCGGCAACTTCGACAACGGCAGACTGCGTGCGCGTTGGGTGCCTCCGGCGTCGACGACAGTGACGGGAAGATCGCGCCGGTCCATCGCGCCTTGCAGTAACGCCATGCTGGCGTCTGTCCAGGTTTCGACGGCATCGTCGCCAATTGCAGTGATGCGGTCGCCCTGGGCAAATCCGGCGCTGGCTGCAATGTGGTCGACGTGGCCAATCACCGGCTGGTAATCGGGTTTGCCGATGACGAACATCAGCCAGAACGCAGCGAGGGTAAAGATCAAGTTGAAGGCGGGGCCGGCCGCGGAGATCGCCATGCGCACGCCGACAGATTTGCGGTTGTAGGCGTGGCCAAGTTCAGCCGGGGCGACGTCGCCCTCGCGCTCGTCGAGCATCTTGACGTAACCGCCGAGCGGGATCATCGCGATCACGAACTCGGTGCCGTGGCGATCGACGCGGGACCACAGCCCGCGGCCGAAGCCGATCGAGAATTTGAGTACCTTGACGCCGCAACGGCGCGCAACCACGAAGTGGCCGAACTCGTGGAAGGTGATCAAAAGTCCGAGGGTGACCAACAGCCACCAGACGGAACCGAAAAATTCATTCATGGTGCGCAGTGGCCGGCTTCAGGCACAAGGGTTGCAATGATACGTTGCGCGTGGCGCCGCGCAGTTAAATCCGCGTCAAATATCTGCTCCAGGGTCGTCGCCGGCGATGCTTCGAGCGCGTCCAGACAGCGCTGTATCACCTCTGCGATGCCCAGGAACGCCAGTCGGCCATCGAGGAATGCGTCTACCGCTTCCTCGTTCGCCGCGTTCAGGACCGTCGTTGCGGTGCCGCCAGCGGCAAGCGCGCGATAGGCCAGATCGAGACAGCGGAAGGTTGTCCGGTCCGGCGCTTCGAAGTCCAGCCGCGCAATCCGCAGCAGATCAAGCGGCGCGACCCCGGCCTCGATGCGTTCGGGCCACGCCAGCGCATAGGCGATCGCGGTGCGCATGTCCGGGTGACCGAGCTGCGCGAGCATGGATCCGTCGACGTATTCGACCAGGGAATGCACGATGCTCTGCGGATGCACGACGACGTCGATGCGTTCGGCCGGCGCATCGAACAGGAAATGCGCTTCGATGACTTCGAGGCCCTTGTTCATCAAGGTGGCCGAATCGACCGAGATCTTGCGGCCCATGCGCCAGTTCGGATGCGCGCACGCCTGGGCCGGCGTGACGTCGCCGAGCTGGGCGCTCGTGAATCCGCGAAACGGCCCACCTGATGCGGTCAGCACAATGCGCCGCACTCCCGCGTGGTCCAGATCAGGGCGGCAACCGTTGAGGCATTGGAATACCGCGTTGTGCTCGGAATCGAGCGGCAGCACGTCGCCGCCGCCTTCTTTGAGCGCGGCGGCAAACAACGCGCCGGCCATCACGATGGCCTCCTTGTTTGCCAGCAGTACGCGCTTGCCCGCACGCGCGGCAGCGAGGGTGGATTCGAGGCCGGCGGCGCCGACGATGGCCGCAACGACGGTGTCGGATTGCCCGCCGGCAGCGGCTTCAATCAAGGCTTCGGGTCCGGCGCCGACGCAGCAAACGACACCGGCCGCGGCAAGCTGGGTGTGCAAAGCCGCTGCGCACGCGGGGTCGGCGATCACAGCCAGCTGCGGGCGGAATTTAACGCACAACGCGACCAGCGCACCGACACTGCGATGCGCGGCCAGCACGTTCGCGCGAAAACGATCCGGATGGCGCGCAATAACGTCGAGAGTGCTCGCGCCGATCGAACCGGTCGCGCCAAGAATCGCGATGTTCCTCATTGAGCGAAGAGCAGGGCGAGCAGCGCTTTGCCAGCGACGAACACGGGCACGGCCGCGAACAGGCTGTCGGCGCGGTCGAGCAGGCCACCGTGGCCGGGAAACAGGGTGCCCGAATCCTTCACGTTGGCTTGGCGTTTCATCAAACTTTCAAACAGGTCGCCGGCAATGGACGCCGCCACCGTGAGCAGGGCCAACGCGGCCAGCGCAACAAGCGCCCATCCGCGCGTATCGAGCAGCCACCCCGCCACGACCCCAAGCGTGCCGGCACAAATCAGTGCGCCCCACGCGCCGGCGGTGGTCTTGTTCGGACTGATCAGTGGCGCCAGTTTGGTTGTGCCGTAACGTCTGCCCGTGAAATAGGCGGCCGTATCGGCAACCCAGATCAGGACCATCGCAAACAGCGCCCATGCATGGCCATGGATCGGATCGGCGTGGATCTTCACCAATGCAAGCCACGCCGGCAGCACCGCCAATTCGCCGGCAAGCAATTTGATCGCCGAATTTTCGCGGGTTGGCGCGGCGCCAAACGAGAAATTGCGCATCCATAGCAGTGCCAATGCCCACCAGGCGACGCCAACGCCGATCACCACCCATGCAATCGGGCTGTCGCGTAACGACCAAAGCAATATCATCAAAATCGCGTTGAAGCAGGTAAGCACGCCGCGCAACGGAATTGAAACCAGTCCGGCCAGCCGCATCCACTCCCACAGGGCCTGCAGGCATACAGCCGCAATGATGACGCCCACCGCCGCGGTGGGCAGGAACAGGATGATCGCAATCGCGATCGGGGCGAGCACGATAGCGGTCAAGGCACGTTGATTGAGCATGATTGCGACTTTAACTTACTGCGCGCGCTGGCGCGGGGACAAGGCCGTAACGACGCTCGCGGCCCGCGTAGTCGGCGAGGGCCGAGTCGAGCACGCCGGCATCGACATCGGGCCACAGAGTCTGGGTGAAATAAAGTTCCGCGTAGGCGATTTGCCAGAGCAGGAAATTGCTGATGCGCGTATCCCCGCCGGTGCGGATGAAAAGATCGACCGCGGGTTGATCGGCTAGGCACATGCGTTGGGCGAACACAGACTCGTCAATCGTTTCAGCATCGATTTCGCCGCGCACTGCAGCTTGCGCCAGGGCGCGCGCCGCCTGCGCGATATCCCAACGACCGCCGTAATTGACCGCCAGGTTTAGGCGCAGCGCGCGGTTGTTTGTGGTGCGCGCCATTGCCGCCTGCATGCGCGCGGACAATTCCGGCGAAAACGCGGATAGATCGCCGACAAATTCGATTCGCACGCCATTGCCATGCAACTCGTCCACTTCGCGATCGAGTGCCTTCAGAAACAACTGCATCAAGGCGCCGACTTCGCCTTGCGGGCGCTGCCAGTTCTCGCTCGAGAAGGCGAACAAGGTGAGTGCTTCGATGCCGCGTCGGCGACAGAATTCAACCGTCAGCCGCACTGCTTTCTGACCCTCGCGATGGCCGAAGCTGCGCGGCCGATGGCGTCGCTCGGCCCAACGGCCATTGCCGTCCATGACGATTGCGATATGGCGCGGAATGCGAGAAGCGGAATCGGAATCCATGGGTTCAGGTGCAGCGAGCGGAGGAGGTGGGAGCGGCGCAAGCCGCGATCCCTTTGGTCGAAGTGGCAAAGAGCATCGCGGTTTGCGCCGCTCCCACAAACTTTGATCACATCGCCATCAATTCGTCTTCCTTCAGCTTGACCACGCCGTCGACATCGCGCACGAACTTGTCGGTGTATTTCTGGAGTTGCGCACGGCGACTTTCGCGTTTTCGCCCTCGTGCGCGACATGTTTGGACAAATCGCGGCGCCGCTCCTCGGTCAGCGGCGGCAGATTGATGCGGATCACGGTGCCGACTGTGGTTGGATTGAGGCCAAGGTCGGAGGCAAGGATCGCCTTCTCGACAGCGGCCACCATGCCTTTCTCGAACGGCGTGATGACGATCGAGCGCGCATCGGCGATCGCCACATTGGCGACCTGGGTGATCGGCGTATCGGTGCCGTAGTAGGAAACCTTCAGCGGTTCGATCAAAGCGATATTGGCGCGACCGGTGCGCAGTCGCATGAGTTCGTGCTTGAGCGCGTCGACACTTTTGTGCATGCGCGTCTGCGCGTCGGTCTTGATCGTGTCGAGCATTGCGAGGCCACCGTTACTTTGCTGCACGTGGCCGACAAGTATACCAGCGGGACTGTTGCGAGCGGACCGCGCGGGAGTCCAGGCCCGTACCCATGGATTACTTCCATTGATTTCGAGGCAAGGTGCAAAGATTCGCAACTTGCAACGCCGCATTTCATGCGCAACCCGTCCCGCCAAGCGG
>CAJDTR010000063.1_pt1 | contig 15590 bp, 12 predicted proteins | sample 7389891 | NCBI WGS metagenome assembly CAJDTR01 (sample SAMEA7055657, study PRJEB34461) | soil metagenome | biome: terrestrial ecosystem; feature: Peninsula; material: soil | place: Antarctica | collected 2016 | reverse complement strand
CCCTGTGCCAGCGCCCACGCCGCCGCCGCGTAAAACGCACCGGCGCGCAGCACGTTGCGGCGCTTGAGTTCCCCGAATAGCGATCCTGCACGCACGATTTCCGTTGCCCCGCTGTCGCCATGTGCCATTCCACGGCGGAGTGTCCGCAACGCAACCCCGATGCGCAAGCGACCACGATCTCGCAGTCCCATCGACGGGCGCCGGAGTGGCGGGCTCCAACGAAAAGGCCGCCCGAAGGCGGCCCAGGAAGGACTACGAGCGACCTTCAGTCGTTGCGCACACGTGGCTGCACCGCCGGGCCACCGATCGGGCTTTCGCCACGCGGTTTAGCGCCACCCGAACCGGAGCCAGGCTTGGAATCGTTGCTCCAATCCTTGGGTGGATTGGGCTCACGGCCTGCCATGATTGCGGCGATCTGCTCGCGGTCGATCGTTTCGTACTGCAACAGCGCGCCGGCCATCTTTTCCAGCTTGTCCATGTTCGTGGTCAGGATTTCGCGAGCACGCTGGTAGGCACGATCGATCACGCCACGCACGACGGCGTCGATCTTGCGCGCAGTTTCTTCGGACACATGCTTGTGCTCGGACACATGCTTGTGCTGGGTGACCGAGCGGCCGAGGAACACCTCGTCTTCCTCCTCCGCATAGGTCATCGGTCCGAGTTCTTCGGAAAGACCATATTTCGTGACCATGTCGCGCGCAAGCTGGGTGGCGCGCTGGATGTCGTTGGATGCGCCAGTGGTGACTTTTTCCTCGCCGAAGATCAATTCCTCGGCGGCGCGGCCGCCGTACAAGCTGGCGAGCCGACTCTCGAGCGAACTCTTCGAATGGCTGTAGCGATCGGTTTCAGGCAGGAACATGGTGACACCGAGGGCACGGCCGCGAGGAATGATGGTGACCTTGTGGACCGGATCATGCTCAGGCACCGACAGACCCACAATTGCGTGGCCCGCTTCGTGATACGCCGTCAGTTTCTTCTCGTCGTCACTCATGATCATCGAGCGGCGTTCGGCGCCCATCATGATCTTGTCCTTGGCGCGCTCGAAATCCTGCATGACGACTTCGCGCGAGTTGCCGCGCGCCGCGAACAATGCAGCCTCATTGACGAGATTGGCGAGATCGGCGCCGGAGAAGCCCGGCGTGCCGCGCGCAATCGTCATCGGCTCGACGTCGCTAGCGACCGGGACCTTGCGCATATGTACTTTCAGGATTTGTTCGCGGCCCTTCACGTCCGGCAACGGCACCACGACTTGGCGGTCGAAACGGCCGGGGCGCAGCAGCGCCGGGTCGAGCACGTCCGGGCGGTTGGTCGCGGCAATCACGATCACGCCTTCACTGCCTTCGAAACCGTCCATTTCGACCAACAACTGATTCAGGGTCTGCTCGCGCTCATCGTGACCACCGCCCAGACCGGCGCCGCGATGGCGACCGACCGCGTCGATTTCGTCGATGAAGATGATGCACGGCGCCTGTTTCTTCGCCTGCTCGAACATGTCGCGCACGCGCGCGGCGCCGACGCCGACAAACATCTCGACAAAGTCGGAACCGGAAATCGAGAAGAACGGTACCTTGGCCTCGCCCGCGATCGCCTTGGCGAGCAGCGTCTTGCCAGTACCCGGCGAGCCAATCATCAGAACGCCGCGCGGAATCTTGCCGCCGAGCTTGGTGAACTTGGACGGATCGCGCAGGAATTCGACCAACTCGGAAACCTCTTCCTTCGCCTCGTCGCAACCGGCGACATCGGCGAAGGTGATCTTGACCTGGTCCTCGCCCTGCAATTTGGCGCGCGAACGACCGAACGACATCGCGCCGCGTCCACCCGCGCCAGCCTGCATCTGGCGCATGAAATAGATCAGCAACCCGATGAAGATAAGAATCGGCACCCAGTCGAGCAGGATGCGCCACAGCGGCATCACGTTGTCCTGCGGGGTCTGACGCACCTCGACATTCGCCTTGCCGAGCAAGTCGAGCAATTGGGGATTGCCATCGATCGGCACCGTGGTCGACACGGAACTGCCGTCCTTGAGCTTTGCGGTGGCTTTGGACGGCACTTCCGCGCTCAACACGACCGAGGCGATGCCGCCATTGCCGATCTGTTGCGCAAACGTCGAATACGCAACATCCGACGGCGCCGTCGTATGCGGGTTGAAACTCTGGAACACGGTCAGCAACACGACCGCGATGATTACCCAGAGCAGCAGATTCTTGGCCATGTCATTCATTGATGCGATTCCCGCGCACACAGAGTGCGACATACTCACAAAAAGCGTTGTTCCAGAAAATGTTCAGCACGAATCAATTCCTTGCAGCCAATTTGCCGGTGGCCAGCGCGTAGACCTCGGAGCTACGCGCCCGCGAGGCTTTGGGTTTGCGGATGCTGACGCGCTCATATCCCTTGCGCAAGCGCCGCACGAAATCATCGAAACCTTCACCCTGGAACATCTTGGTGAGAAACGCGCCGCCATTGCGAAGATGCGCCGAGGCGAATTCCTCGGCCAATTCCACCAAATGCATCGAACGCGGTTGATCGACAGCATTCATGCCACTGAGGTTGGGGGCCATGTCCGAAAGCACAAGATCGACTGTCGCGCCATCCAACGCCTGTTTCAATTGTTCGAGTACCGTATTTTCGCGAAAATCGCCGAGAATGAACTCAACCCCACCAATCCCCTGCATCGGCAGGATATCGAGTGCGATCACGCGGCCCTTTTCGCCGAGGCGCTCGCGCGCCACCTGCGACCATCCACCCGGCGCCGCACCCAGATCGACCACGACCATGCCCGGCTTCAGCAAACGATCGCGCTCGATCAGTTCTTCCAGTTTGAACACCGCGCGTGAACGCCAGCCTTCGGTGTGCGCGCGCTTCACATAGGGATCGCTGAAGTGCTCCTGGAGCCAGCGTGTACTGGATTTGCTGCGCGCCATCGCTCGGATTCCGAAGATTGAAGCGAGGCTCTCGCAAAACCTGACCTTCCAATGCGGTTTTTGCAGGGACTCGCAACTGGCACATGATAACCTGTAAGGCTTGCGCGGCCGTGCCGCCTGTCCCGATTCGGTCTCGTTCATGTCCAACCCACGCATTCCGCGGCGAACGTCCGCCCCGAAACCCGTTTCCGCCACCCGGAGAAAGCCGCGGCCTGAACAATCCTCTGACCGCGCAGCGCCACGCGTCGCGGCCAAGGCGCCAGCGCCCAAAGGTCCGCTGACGACGTCGCAGAAACGTTATTTACGCGGCCTCGCGCACGACCTCAAACCGGTGATCCTGATCGGCCACAAGGGCGTAACGCCAGCCGTGCTGGGCGAACTGGAAATTGCGCTCGCCCATCACGAGCTGATCAAGATCAAGCTTGGCGATGACGATCGCCACTCGCGCGCGGCATCGGTCGAGGAGATCCGTGCGAGTTCCGGCGCGGAAATCGTGCAGACAATCGGCCGTGTCGCGTGCTTGTTTCGATTCAATCCGGAACGCGCCCAGTTCACCCTGCCGAAGAAGTAGGTCCGGTGCAACTGAGCCACGAACCGCCCGAAGGCTATCTTTTTTTCCGCCATTGCACGGCGGGCAGTGTGACCGTGGTCGATCGCAAGCTGACGAAAAGTTTCCTTCTGGCCCCCGATCGCGTGATCGAAAACTGGCCGGTAACGTCAGCCGACCAGTTTGATCGCGCCACTGCCGAATCGATCGCAGCGCTCGATCCGGAAGTCGTGCTGCTTGGCACCGGTGTGCGCCAGGTGTTTCCACCGCGGGAAGCGCAAGCCGCCCTGCTGAGCCGGCATATCGGCATCGAAGTGATGGATAACGCAGCGGCCTGCCGTACCTACAACCTGCTCGCCGGCGAGGGCCGTCGCGTGATCGCCGCGATCATGTTGCCCGCGTAGATTGCGCCGTGCGGCGCGATCATCGTGCAGTCGCGCAAACTCGGCCGTGCGCGGTCTGTGAAAGAATCCCGTCAAGGTCCACCGAAACTGTCTTTGCTTGATCCGAGTCAAGGCAACTCGGGTAGACGCCGTTTATGGTCAGTCCATGAACGCCACTGCGCTCCTGGCCCGGCCACTGTTCGATCGCGCACTCGTCGCGAAATACGACATCAGCGCGCCGCGCTACACCTCGTATCCGACCGCGCCGCACTTTCGCGCAGATTTCAGCGAGGCCGACTTGCGCCGCACGATCCGGATCTCCAACGGCGATCCGATCCCGCGCGATCTCTCGGCGTACCTGCACATCCCATTCTGCATGTCGCCGTGTTACTACTGCGGCTGCGCGCGCATCATCACCCGCGATCGAGGCAAGGCGGCGGCTTACCTGACCCGGCTGTATCGCGAGATCGAAATCGTCGCGACCTGTTTCGATCGCGATCGCCGTCTGGCCCAACTGCATTTCGGCGGTGGCACACCCAATTTCCTCGATGCCGAGCAATTGCTGGAACTGATTGAATCGCTGGGTCGACATTTCTCCTTCAGCCGCAACGCCGATCGCGAATTCGGGATCGAACTCGACCCACGTTTCTGCAACGAGGACTATGCGCGCCAGATCGGCGAAGCCGGCATCAACCGTGTGTCGATCGGCGTGCAGGATTTCGATCCCTCCGTGCAGGAGGCGGTCAATCGCATCCAGAGCATCGAGGAGACGCACGCGATCATGCGTGGCGCGCGCAGCGGCGGCGTGCGCTCGATCAATCTCGACCTGATCTATGGCCTGCCGCGGCAGACGCCCGACTCGTTCGCGCGCACCCTGGAACAGGTGATTGCGCTGCGGCCCGACCGCATCGCCGCCTATGGCTATGCGCATCTTCCCGAGCGCTTCAAGGCGCAGCGCCAAATCGACAAATACGATCTGCCCGACGCAACTACACGCCTCACACTGTTGCAACAGACGGTCGAGATGCTGACCGGGGCTGGCTACATCCATATCGGCGTCGATCATTTCGCGCTGCCGGACGACGATCTCGCGCGGGCAGTCGCGGCCGGCACCCTGCAGCGCAATTTCCAGGGCTATTCGACGCACGCGGCGTGCGACTTGATGGGTTTTGGAATGAGCGCGATCAGCCATATCGGCGCCAGCTTCAGCCAGAACGCGAAGGATCTGATCGGCTATTACGCGGCGCTCGACAACGGTCAACTGCCGGTCGCGCGCGGCCTGCGACTTGATGACGACGACCTTCTGCGTGCGGACCTGATACAGCGTCTGATGTGCCTCGGCACACTCGACATTGGCGCCTTTGAGGCGCGTTATCCAGTAAACTTCGACGTGTACTTTCGACGTTCGCTGGATCGCCTCAAGCCGCTACTGGCTGACGGCCTGGTCACGTGCACGCCGAACCGGATCACGGTGACCGCGCGCGGCCAATTCCTGCTGCGCAACATCGCCCAGTGTTTTGACGCGTATCTGGAAAGCCCGGACATCCGCTATTCGCGCGCGGTGTGAGGGCGCCAGCGGAAGGACGGTTGCCGCATGGGCCACGACGAGACCAGATCCGGCCGGGTCACTGCGCACAATCCGCTCGGCGACGACGGTGACGAATACAAATTCTGCTCCACCTGCGCGTTCGGTGCGGTCTGCGTCGGGCGGGGCGTCGACAAAATCGGGCTCACCGAACTGCATTGCCTGGTCGAACATGCCGGCCCGTACGGCGCCGGCGAATCGATCTTTCGAACAGGCGATCGCTTTGGCGCAATCTTCGCGGTGCGTTCGGGCACGGTGAAGACACGCCAAGTCGATATGGAGGGCCGCGAGCTGATCCTCGGGTTTTACCTGCCGGGTGAACTGGTCGGCCTCAACGCGATTCACCCGGAAATCTATCCATGCGATGCGATCGCCCTCGATACCGTTGAAGTGTGCCGCTTCTCTTTCCCCGCGCTCGCAACGCTGGCCATGCGTATCCCGCAAGTGCAAAAAGAACTGTTCAGCCGACTCAGCAAGGACATCGGTGACGCCAGCGTGCGCAACCAGGAATCGTCGGCGGACGAACGCCTCGCAGCGTTCGTGCTAAACCTGTCCAGCCGCTACGAGGCGCGCGGCTTTTCGTCGCAGGCTCTGCATCTGTCGATGTCGCGCAGCGACATCGCCAACTATCTGGGCCTTGCATCCGAAACGGTCAGCCGCGTCTTGCGCCGCTTCCAGGACGGCGGTTTGCTCGCGGTCGATGGCCGCGAGCTCACCATCAACAATGGCGCCGCACTGAAAGATATCGCCAAGAACCTGCTGCAGCGCTGATCATGAAATCCGATGCCCCCTGTCGGAGCGGCGCAGCCGCGCCCGCAATCGTCGAGTGCGTATTGAGATCGCGCTGGCAGCGCTCCCGCCGAAGCACTACTGGGCGACCGCCAGCGCCGTCGCCCTGAGAGTAGCCTGCAATGCCAAACTCGACAGGCACCGCGCAGTGGATGCTTCGACTGCACCTCTCGCTCGATCTGCGCGGCTATTCGCCATTGGCAGCCACATTCCATGCGCCGCTTGACCCGGATCAGAGCGACTCGCGTACCGCTACTGCAAAAATCCGCCTGACTTCCGAAGCGGAATTTTATGTCTACCAGCCGGCGTCTTCGGATCGCACTCGGCCTGCTGTTCACCGCGACATTCCTGATGTGGTTATGCATAGGTCGCGAAATCCATCGCGGTGCGCCACCCCTGTCGGGTCGCGTCGCAATCACCAGCGGACAAGTGCTGATCACGCACACCGGTTTCGAAACAGGCGCGCTGGTCGTTTTCTGGCTCATGCTGGACGTGTGGATTGCGTCAAAAACTGCAGCCACGGAACGAACGCGTGGTGGCGTGCTGCCGAAATACGCGATGCTTGCGCGCAAACGCGAGTAGGCCTTGCATGCACCCCATCATGACATTGGTCGATCCACCCTCCAAAACCGCGCGTGAGTGGGTGCATCACGCACTGGCCACGCTGGAACAGGAAGCGGCGCGCTCGGCCGACACGCACCTGCTCAAGCTCGACTTCGCCGGATTTCCCGGTATAGACTTCTATTTCAAGGACGAAGCCGCGCATCCCACCGGCAGTCTCAAGCACCGGTTGGCGCGTTCGCTGTTCCTGTATGCGTTATGCAACGGCTTGCTGCGCGAAGGCCAGACTGTCGTCGACGCGTCTTCCGGCAGCACCGCGATATCCGAGGCGTGGTTTGCACGCCTGCTCGAGCTACCGTTCATCGCGGTGATGCCGGCGTGCACCGCGCCCGCCAAGATCCGCGACGTGCGCGCGCTCGGCGGCCAGTGCGACCTGGTCGTCGATCCGACGCAAGTTCACGCGACTGCCGCCGCGCACGCCGCGCGTGGCGCCTGTCACCTCGATCAGTTCGGTCTCGCCGAGCGCGCCACCGACTGGCGCGGCAACAACAACATCGCCGAGTCGATCATCGGCCAGCTCGCGCGCGAGGCGCATTCGGTGCCGGCCTGGATCGTCTGCGGCGCCGGCACCGGCGGCACCACGGCCACGGTTGGACGTTACCTGCGCTACCGCCGGCTGGACACCCGACTGTGCGTGGCCGAACCGTCGGGAAGTGGCTTCGTACACGGCTGGCGCGCGCGCGACCGCACTGCGATAGCGAGCGAGCCCACCTTGATCGAGGGCATCGGTCGGCCGCGCGTGGAGCCGGGCTTCCTGTTCAACGTGGTCGACCATGTGATGGAGGTGCCGGACGCGGCATCGATCGCAGCGGCGTGGCTGCTGGAAGAACTGCTTGGCCGCCGCTACGGCGGTTCGTCCGGCACGAACTTCGTCGCCTGCCTGCAGCTGGCCACCGCGATGCGCGCACGCGGCGAATGCGGCAGCATCGTGACGCTGTTGTGCGATCGCGGCGACCGCTATGCCGAAACGCTTTTCAATCCGGTGTGGCTCGGTGCACACGGCATCGATGTGGTGCCTTGGGAAAAATCGCTGCGCGATGCGTTGCGCAGCGGCCACTGGCAAGCACCGACCGCTGCGTCGTGAGCTTTAACGATCGCCGGCGCGTTAACGAAGCGGACCGCACCGCAAGGGTGGACCCGCGCCAGGGATGTGATGCGGGACTGTCCACAGGCCAAGCTGTGAACACGAACGGATGATCCGCAGCTACGCACGCGCGTCGGCCGCATGGGCCGCCAGCACCCCGCGTGCCTGTTCCTGCAGCGTGCGGTACGACGGCTCCCACTGGCCGGCGCGCGGCGTCGACAACGCCAGCCTCGACAGCACCGAGTGCATATCCTGCAATTGGCCGTAGACGCGCTGAATCTCCGCCAGCGCTTCCTCATGATCAACCAGTGGGACCAGCAGCACCTTGCGATCCTGACACACGCCGATGCAGGTCTGCGGTGCCTCGATCTTGCCGCAACCGATGCACTGCCAGGCCTTGATGTAGTCACCCATGTAGCCGCCTCCGTTGACAGCGTCGAACCTGCAGATAAATCAGCCGGCGTCGTGCGTCGCGGCGGCGGCGGGCGCGGCTTCAAGCGGCCACTGCGGATCATTGAAATAGCGCGGATAGTCGGCCACGGCATGGCGCATCGCGGTGACGGCTGCCATGTCTTTCGGATCTTTTTTCAGTGCGGCCGCCCCGCCCAGTAAGGGTCCGAGCATCCGGTGCAGAGCAGCATCTGGAGCCGCAGCGAGCTTGCAGTTTGCAAACATGAATCGGGTGGCATCCTCGATCGTTGCGACGCGCTCAAGCGCCATGTTCTCGGGCATGTGGCCCATTTCGTAGTGGCGCAGTTCGTCGAGTGCCGTATGCACGCGCGCCATGCCCTCGCTCAGCGCCGCATCAGGCTTATAGCGCTGCGTCGGCATAGCCGCCGTCGCCGTGGTGGCGTGTGCGGCGTGATCTTCACGCGAATGTTGTGGCGCGGCCTGCACGGCCCCGGCCAGACCAAGGCTGCATGCGAGCGCGATGCCGAGATAGAGAGAGATCATGCGGGCAACTCTGGAAGCGGCGCGGACGCCGCGAATGGCACAATCGTGCCACTGGCCAAGATTGTCGGCGTTGACCCATGTCAACACTGCGGTGTTACGAACACGTCAATGTTGTCGCCTGTCTCGACCTGAGACTGCGTGAGGTGATCCGCGCTTCAATGCAGCCTGCGGGAAATCATGAAACGCCGGGGATGCGCTGCCGTTAGCGTATCGGCAGCGACAGGAGAATGCGGGATGAGTACGCCGAAACCACCCCAGGCAGCCAGCCTATCCGGGCTCGATATCGCCGAAGCCGCGCGCCGTCTCGCAGCGGACGGCCCGAACCTGTTACCGGGCAGCACGCCGCGCAGCCTGTGGGCGATCGTCCTCGGCGTGCTGACCGAACCGATGTTCCTGATGTTGCTGGTGGCCGGCGGCCTGTATCTCGCGCTCGGTGACCGCGCCGAAGCGTCCTTCTTGCTCTCCTTCGTGTTTGTGGTCATTGGCATCACCTTGGCGCAGGAGCGCAAGACGCAACGCGCACTGGAGTCGTTGCGCGACTTGTCCGCGCCACGCGCGCTGGTCATTCGCGGCGGCCAGGAACTGCGTATCCCCGGCCGCGACGTCGTGTTCGGCGATCTGCTGGTGTTGCATGAGGGTGATCGCATTGCCGCCGACGCGATTCTTCTGGCTGGCCATATCGATGCTAACGAATCGCTGCTGACCGGCGAAGCGGTGCCGGTGACCAAGTTGCCGGGCGCCGCCAATGGTCAGTTGTTCGCGAGCACCGTGGTGACCAAGGGTGTGGGCACCGCCGAGGTCACCGCGATCGCCGGCGCCACCGCGGTCGGTCGCATTGGTCAGGCACTCGCCTCGGCTACCGAGCCGGTATCCGGACTGCAACAGGCCTCGCGCACGCTGATCCGCAACCTGACCATTGGCGCATTGCTTCTGGCCACCGCCTACATCCTGCTCGGTTGGCTGTGGGATGGTCACGGCCTGCTCGAAAGCGTGCTGGCCGGCATCGCGCTGACGATGGCGATCCTGCCGGAAGAGATCCCGGTGATCCTGACCGTGTTCCTCGCGCTCGGCGCGTGGCGCATTTCCAAACAGAAGGTGCTGACCCGCCGCATCCCGGCCGTCGAGGCACTCGGGGCGATTGACGTGCTCGCCGTCGACAAGACCGGGACGCTGACCCAGAACCGCATGCAGGTCGCGGAACTCACTCTGGCCGACGACGTGTTTCGCCACGTCGGGGCTGATAACCTTCCGGAAACGTTCCACGAACTGGTCGAATTCGCGATGCTGGCGACACCGCTCGATCCCTTCGATCCGATGGAAAAGGCGATCCAGGGATTTGGCCTGCACTGGCTCAAGGGGACCGAGCACGTGCATGCGCAGTGGTCGCCGGAATTCGAATACGGCCTGTCTCCCGACATCCTCGCTATGACGCGCGTGTTCCCTTGCGATGCGTGCGCCGACCACGTGCTGGCGACCAAGGGCGCGCCGGAAGCGGTGATTGACCTGTGCCATCTGCCTGAAGCACGCGCCGCAACGATCCTGCAGCAGGTCGAGGTCATGGCCGAACGCGGCCTGCGCGTGCTCGGCGTCGCGCGTGGCCAATGGCAAGGCAGCACGCCGCCAAAGAGCCAGCACGATTTCACGTTCCGCTTTCTCGGATTGATCGGCTTCGTCGATCCGCCGCGTCCGGAAGTGCCTGCCGCCATCGCCGAATGCCGCACCGCCGGCGTGCGCATCATCATGCTGACCGGCGATCATCCGGCTACGGCGCGCTCGATCGCGCGCGAAGTGGGCTTGAGCGAACGCGCCGAGGTCATGACCGGCGCGGAAATGGCCGAACTGCATGACGCTGCACTGCGCGCGCGGCTGCGCCATGTCGATCTGTGTGCACGCCTGCGGCCGGAACAGAAACTGCGCCTGGTGCAGTTACTGCAAGCCGACGGCAACGTGGTCGCGATGACCGGCGATGGCGTCAACGATGCGCCCGCGCTCAAGGCTGCGGACGTCGGCATCGCGATGGGTGAACGCGGCACCGACGTCGCGCGCGAGGCCGCCGCGCTGGTGCTGCTCGACGACAGTTTTGCGAGCATCGTCGCTGCGATCCGCCAGGGTCGGCGCATCTACGACAACATCACCAAGGCGACCCGCTTCGTATTCGCCGTGCATATGCCGATCATCGCGCTGGCGCTGGTGCCGACGCTGCTGCATTGGCCGGTACTGCTGATGCCGGTGCACATCGTGTTGCTGGAGCTGCTGATCGACCCGGCCTGCTCGATCGTGTTCGAGGCCGAGCCCGAAGCCGACGACATCATGAGTCGACCGCCGCGTGCGCGTACAGCATCGCCCTTCGCTCGCATAAACCTCCAATACGCCGTGATCCAGGGCCTGGGTTTTGCCGGCATCCTGCTGCTCGGCTATGGATTACTGCTTGGCCAAGGGATGGACGCTGCACAAAGCCGCACCTCGGTGTTCATGGCCTTGGTGATCGGTTTGTTCCTGCTGACCTTGGCCAATCGCGATTTGTCGCGTTCGCTGCTGACCCGCATACGTGCGAAAAATCCCTGGCTGCCTCGCATGTTCGGCGGTGTGGCGTTCTTGTTGGGGCTGGTGATCGGCGTGCCGTTCTTGCGCAGCGTGATGGGGCTTGCCGTGCCGCATGCGATAACACTGATCTGGGCTGTCGCGATCCTCGCAATCGCGATCGCGTGGCTGGAAGGTTGGCGGCGGGTCACACGGCGAGTCGACACGTGGACTGAATTTATGCGTTGAGGCGTACTGCACTCAAGAGCCGTATCCTCAACAACCGGACCCCAAACCTCGATGGTGGCATTCGCGTCACTCGCGCGCGGCGACTGATCGCCATACAGTCCCGATTGCGCGAGTTGCGCGCAAACGCGCCTGCGCAACGGACACTGGCAAACGATGCAATATATCCAGAACAAGACATTCGACGAGATCCAGATCGGTGACAGTGCGGAACTTTCGCGCATGCTGACGTTGGCCGATAGCGAGCTGTTTGGCAGCGCGTTGATCGCGATCGTACTCGGCACCGAGTTGCCCGGTCCCGGTACGGTGTGCATCGATCAGTCGTTGCGTTTTCGCAAACCGCTGGTGGTGGGCGATACGTTGAGGGTGCGTGTCTGCGTCAACGCGAAGGACGTCGCACGCCAACGGTTGACACTCGCCTGCACGTGTCTCGATGCGCAAGGCGATACCGTGATCGAAGGCGAGGCCACCGTGCTCGCGCCCACCCTCACGATGCGACGTCCGCGTGCATTGCCCGCGGCGCCGGAACTGCGCGAGCACGGCGAGAGGTATCGCCGGCTGGTCGCCGCGACGACCGGCCTCGCGCCGATCTGTACCGCGGTCGTCCATCCGTGTGACGCGGTATCGATCAGCTCCACCATCGACGCGTTGGCCAAGGGTCTGATCACACCGATCCTGATCGGCCCCGCAGCGAAAATCCGCAACGCGGCCGCGGAAGCCGGCTGCGATCTCGGCGCGATGGAAATCATCGATGTACCGCACAGCCATGCGGCGGCTGCGCGAGCGGTGGCATTGGCGCGCAGCGGCAAGGTGCAGGCGCTGATGAAAGGCGCATTGCACACCGACGAGTTGATGAGCGCAGTCATCGCGGCCGATAGCGGCCTGCGTACTGAGAGGCGCATGAGCCATGTGTTCGCATTCGATGTGCCCTACTACGCCAAGCCGCTGTTCATCACCGACGCGGCGATCAACATCTACCCCGACCTGGCGACCAAGCGTGACATCGTGCAGAACGCGATCGACCTCGCGCACGCACTCAGCATCGGGTTGCCGAAAGTCGCGATCCTTTCCGCGGTGGAGACGGTGACGCCTAAGATCACCTCCACGGTCGAGGCTGCCGCCTTGTGCAAGATGGCCGACCGTGGACAAATTACCGGCGGCCTGCTCGACGGCCCGCTCGCGTTCGACAACGCGGTTTCCCATGAGGCCGCCGAAGCCAAACACATCGTCTCGCCGGTCGTGGGCGACGCCGACATCCTGGTCGTGCCGGATCTCGAATCCGGCAACATGCTGGCCAAGCAACTGGTCTACCTGGCCGGCGCGGAATCGGCCGGCATCGTGCTCGGCGCGCGCGTGCCGATCATGCTCAACAGCCGCTCCGATCCAGCCTTGTCTCGACTCGCCTCGTGCGCGTTGGCACTGCTGTTCGTGCACCGCGACGGATTGGGGCCACTGTCGCCCCCGAGCGGCGGTGACTCATCGGTATGCAGCGCGGGAATCGCGGTATCGTCGAATTCGATGCGAAAGACGTAATCCGATTCCTGGGTCAGGGTGAGGCTGAATTGCTGGGTCTCGCTCATGCTCGGGCTCCTTCGGGCGAAGATGCGTCAGGCCGCGCATGGCGGCTCAGCCACGCGTAATAGAGCAGCGGGATAACGATCAGGGTCAAGGCAGTCGATACGAGGATGCCGAAGATCAGCGATACCGCGAGGCCCTGGAAGATCGGATCATCGATGATGAAGAAGCCGCCGATCATGGCCGCCAAACCGGTCAGCACGATCGGCTTGGCGCGCACCGCCGCCGCATCGATCACCGCCTCGCGCAACGTCTGGCCCGCAGCCAGCGCGTGGTTGATGAAGTCGATCAGCAAAATCGAATTGCGCACGATGATGCCGGCCAGCGCAATCATGCCGATCATCGAGGTGGCCGTGTATTGCGCACCAAACAGCGCATGTCCCGGCATCACACCGATCACGGTCAGCGGAATCGGCGCCATGATGATCAGCGGCACGACATAGCTCTTGAACTGACCAACCACCAGCAGGTAGATCAGCAACAGGCCGACGGAGTACGCCAATCCCATATCGCGGAAGGTCTCGTAGGTGATCTGCCATTCGCCGTCCCACTTCACTGACGCGTGCGTGGTATCGGTGGGCTGCGCGATGAAGTGCTGCTGCAGCAATTGACCGGCAACCTTGTCGCGGCCGAGCTTGCCGACCAGCGAGAACATGCCATACAGCGGGCTGTCGGTGTGGCCGGCATCGTCGCCGGTGACCATCGCATACGGCAACAGATCCTTGTGGTAGATCGCATTCTCCCAGTTGGCTGGCTGCACCTTGATCACTTCGGACAGCGCCACCAGAGCGCCGCCCTGCGCGCGCACGCGCAAGGCCAGTAATTGACTCATTGCTGCCTGGTCACCCGCGCTCAAGCGCAGGCGGATCGGTACGGCGTACTTGGAGTGCCCGTCCATCAGATAGGTGGCATCGTCGCCGGACAACGCGGTATGCAGCGCCTGCGCAATTGACGCCTGATCCAGTCCGAGCCGTGCCGCTCGTTCGCGATCGACGACCAGCACCTCGCGCGGCGCATCTGCCTCCACCGTCGTATCGATGTCGACGATATCCGGATTCGCCTTGAAATCCTGCTCCAGTCCCAGGGCGATTTTGCGCACCTGCGCGTAGTCGGGCCCATAGACCTCGGCGACGATCGGCGCAATCACCGGCGGCCCGGGTGGCACCTCGACCAACTTCACCGATGCGCCATAGCGCGCGCCGATGCTGGCCAGTGCCGGGCGCACCGCCGACGCAATCGCGTGGCTCTGCCGCGAGCGCAGATGCTTGTCAACAAGATTCACCTGCAGATCACCGACGATCGGACCACTGCGCAGGTAATACTGGCGCACCAGGCCATTGAACGTGATCGGCGCACCCGTGCCCGCATAGCCCTGCCAGTCCTTCACCTCGGACACGTTCGCAACGGCCTGCGCGAGTTCGCCGAGCAGTCGATTGGTGCGCTCCAGTGTGCTGCCCTCGGGCATGTCGACCACGACCTGGAATTCGGATTTGTTGTCGAATGGCAGCATCTTCAGTACTACCGCCTTGACCGCCACCAGCCCGACTGCGGCCAGCACGAATACGCCCATCGCGGCAAACAACCAGTGGCGGCGGCGCGGCGCGCGCGCGCCATCGAGGAACGGGGGCATCACGTGATGGAACAGGCGATGCAGACGGCCAACGCCTGCGGCGGGCGCCTCATTGCCAGCTGCGTGATGGCCGAGCAACTTTAGCGCCAGCCATGGCGTGACGATCAGCGCCACCGCCAGCGACAGCAACATGCCGGCCGAGGCGTTGATCGGAATGGGCCGCATATATGGCCCCATCAATCCGGAAACGAACGCCATCGGCAGCAGCGCAGCGATCACCGTGAATGTGGCAAGGATAGTCGGGCCGCCCACCTCGCTGACCGCCTCGGGTATCGCTTCGCGCAGCGTGCGCCCGCCCATGACCATGTGCCGGTGGATGTTCTCCACCACCACGATGGCGTCGTCGACCAGGATACCGATCGAGAAGATCAGTGCGAACAGCGACACCCGGTTGATGGTGAAGCCCATCGCCCACGACGCGAACAAGGTCAGCGCCAAAGTGATGACCACCGCGCTGCCGACCACAACCGCTTCGCGCCAGCCCAGTGCCAGTAAAACCAGAAGCACCACCGACAAGGTGGCGAACATCAGCTTGTGGATCAGTTTGTCGGCCTTGTCGGTCGCGGTCTGACCATAGTCGCGCGTGATCGCGACGTGCATACCGGCCGGAATCACAACACCCTGCAGCGCGTGCAATTGCGCGGCGATGGCATGGGTGATGTCGGCGGCGTTGGTGCCGGGTTTCTTGGCCACCGCGATGGTGACGGCCGGCGCGTTGCCGGTGGCTGGACC
>CAJDTR010000068.1_pt1 | contig 15698 bp, 13 predicted proteins | sample 7389891 | NCBI WGS metagenome assembly CAJDTR01 (sample SAMEA7055657, study PRJEB34461) | soil metagenome | biome: terrestrial ecosystem; feature: Peninsula; material: soil | place: Antarctica | collected 2016 | reverse complement strand
GGCCTATCACTACCCGGTTTGTCCGAACCGCAACAATCCGGGCGTTCCAAACGACCCACCGTGCCAGACCGGATTCCCGGTGGCGTTGACGGAGCTTGGGAACGACAGTGTTCTGCAATCAAGTCCGACGGTAGTGGATCTCGATGGCGACGGCAGTCCGGAAATCGTGTTCGGCACGGAGGGCGGCAGGGTCGTTGCCGTGCATGCGGACGGGAGCCTCTATTGGCAATACAAGACTGGCACGGTTGCAATCAAGGGCAAGCCGGCGGTGGCGGATATCCACGGCGACGGACAGCTTGAGGTTGTGGTGGGCGCCGGTGATCCGGCAGGAGCCGGAGGCGGCGTCTACGTGCTCAGCGCCACAGGCCAGTTGCAGTGTTCGTTCACTCAGTTGAACCCTTTGCATAACCAAGGCATGTACAGCTCGCCCGCTTTGGGACGGCTCGATCCGTCACGGCCGAACAAGATGCAGATCGCAATCGGCAGTTTTGATTTTCGCATTCGTGCGCTCAATGACGATTGCAGCATCTACTGGGAAAAGGGCCAGGCCGACAGCGTCATCGATACGATCTGGTCATCGCCCGCCCTGGTCGATCTTGACGGTGACGGCAAGCTCGATGTGGTCATCGGGCAGGACAGCAACGCGCAGACCAACAACGGACTGACCGTGCCCGATGGCGGAATGATCCGCGCGTTTCGCGGCAATGGCGTGGGCGAACTGCCGGGGTTTCCCATCATGCTGGATGAGGTCGTCTATTCCTCGCCAGCCATTGGCGATATCACCGGCGCCGGCTTGCCGGACATCGTATTCGGTAATGGTCGCTGCTGGGATTCTTCCGGATGCATTCGACCACATCCGGTCACCCAAGCGGTATTCGCCTACGGCAGAACCGGCGCCGCGCTACCCGGCTGGCCGGCATTGACTCCGCTGCAAAGTGCAACCACCGCTTCGCCTGCGCTGGCCGATTTCAATGGCGACGGACATCTGGAAACCGTCATCAACACGCAGCAGGAGGATCCATCCGACCCCAACAATCCGTTCGCATACACAGGCGGGTTGGTACACGTCTTGCGGGGTAACGGAACCGAACTGCCGGGGTGGCCGCAGCAACCCAATATTCCCTTGGGCTGCTCAACCCAAGCACACTATGGAACACCGGCATCACCCATCCTGGTCGATCTCGACGGCGATGGCATCCCCGAGATCATCCTGCCGTCCGGCGGTGAATTCGTGATCTGGGACAAGGCAGGCAACCAGCTGACGTCGGTCAATGGTTGCCCGGCCGAAGCCGGGAAATGGACGTTGTGGACGACCATGCCATTGTTCAGTTCCGCCGCGGCGGCAGATCTCGACCGCGACGGTCACATTGAAATCGTCGGCGTGACAACGGCCTTGGCGACGGGGTATTACCCCATACCGGGTTTCAGCGGAAACTATGTAGCCGTGCATGCGTGGACCTTTCCCGCCAGCAAGGCCAATCTCGCCGAGAGCATGCCGTGGCCCGCGTTCCGCCATGATGTACGCAATACCGGTGTCTACCAGTCGGACCGGATTTTCCGCAACGGATTTGACTAGATTCTGAGTGCGTAGCGGTTGAGGTATGCGAACAACCTTCTCTATCCGCGCAGCTCGGCAAGGTCGCGAAAACACTCCAACGCCCCCGGATTCGCCAGCGCATCGGTGTTCTTCACCGCGCGCCCGTGGATAGTCTCGCGCACCGCTATCTCGGTGATCTTGCCGGAGATCGTGCGCGGGATGTCGACGACTTGCAGGATCTTCGCCGGCACATGACGCGGCGTGGTGTTGGCGCGAATCTGCCTGGCGATGCGGTCGCGTAACGCGTCGTCAAGCGTGATGCCTTCGCGCAGGCGCACGAACAGGAGCACGCGTTCGTCGTCGCCCCAGTGCTGGCCGACGGCGACTGATTCGAGGACTTCGGGAACCTGTTCGACCTGGCGATAGATTTCCGCGGTGCCGATGCGCACGCCGCCTGGATTCAAGGTCGCGTCCGAGCGCCCATAAATGATCACGCCATCATGTTCCGTCAACAGTGCGTGGTCGCCGTGGCACCACACGTTCGGCACGCGCGAGAAATACGCGGCGTGATATTTCTCCCCATCGGCATCGTTCCAGAAAAACACCGGCATGGACGGGAACGGCGCGCTACAGGCCAGTTCTCCTTTTTCCCCACGCAATGGTTTGCCGTCATCGTCGAGAATCTCGACCTTCATGCCAAGGCCGCGGCATTGCAGCTCGCCGCGGTAGACCGGCAGTACGGGGCAACCCAGCGCGAAGCAGGACACGATGTCGGTGCCGCCGGAAATCGATGCGAGCAGCACGCGCTCCTTGATGTCGCGATACACGTAATCGTAGCTTTCTGGCGCGAGCGGCGAGCCGGTCGAAAGGATCGTCTTCAGATTCAGCAGCTTGTGGGTCTCGCGCGGCTTTACACCCGCCTTCTCGATTGCGCTTATCCATTTCGCGCTGGTACCGAACACGCTGATGCCGACTTCATCTGCAAGGTTCCACAGCGCATTGCCGTCCGGATACGACGGCGATCCGTCGTAAAGCACCAGCGTGGCGCCGACCGCGAGGCCGGAAACGAGCCAGTTCCACATCATCCAGCCGCAGGTCGTGTAGTAGAAAAAACGGTCCTCGCGTTTGAGGTCCGTATGCAGCACCAGTTCCTTCAGATGCTGGATCAGGGTGCCGCCGGCGCCGTGCACGATGCATTTGGGCACGCCGGTCGTGCCCGACGAATACATGATGTAGAGCGGGTGATCGAACGGCAGCGCCTCGAATTCGAGCGTGTGCTCGTCGTTGCCAACGAAGGCGGGCCACGCGATCGCGTTGCGCAGGTTCTCGAGATTCATCGGCTCGCCGCTGTACGGAATCACGACCAGACGCTCAACACTCGGCAGTTCGTCGATCACCCCGCGAATTTTTTCCAGGCAATCGAAGCGCTTGCCGGCGTAGCCGTACATGTCTGCGGTAAACAGCACCTTCGGCGCAATCTGGCCGAAGCGGTCTACTACACCGCGGATGCCGAAATCAGGCGAGCACGACGACCAGGTCGCTCCAAGCGACGTTGCTGCCAGCATGGCAATCACGCTTTCCGGAATGTTCGGCAAAAAGCCTGCGACGCGGTCGCCAACGCCGACACCGGCCGACTTCAGCGCATGCGCGAGCTTGCCCACTTGCACATGCAGTTCGGCGTAGGTGATCTCGCGTCGGTGCCCCCATTCGTTGCGGAACACGATCGCGCAGCGTTCGTCCTTGAAGCGCAACAGGTTCTGCGCGAAATTCAAGGTGGCATTCGGAAACCAGTGCGCGCCCGGCATTTTATCGCTATCGACCAGCACCGGTTCGTGTTCGCCATGCGCGCGGATGCCGCAGAACTCCCACACCAGAGGCCAGAATTTTTCCGGATGGCGAACCGAAAAATCGTATAGCGGCGCATAGCGGCGAATGTCGTCGTTGCCGGTGCTGTCGCGCACGAAGCGCATGAAGCGGCTGATGTTTGCGCGCTCGATGCGATCGACGCTCGGTTCCCAGATTGGTTTGCTCATGGCTGATTCGAGTTGCGGGCGACAAGTCAACGTAACCGGGGCGTCGATGGCGTCGCGTGCAATGTCCCGATTATCCAGCAAGCGCTGCGTAGCCGCTACTGAATCGAAGGACGCTTGCTGCAAAAGAAAACGCCGGCGCAGGGCCGGCGTTTCGGAAAATCACGTTGTGAATGGATACGACCGGATCGACACGACGATCGATCAGCCGATCAGCAAATCCTTTTCCTTTTTGCCCGCGGCGAGCGCGGCGTTGTACCAGCGTGGGCGCTTGCCGCGACCGCTCCAGGTTGCGCTCGGATCCGCCGGATTGCGATATTTCGGTTTCACCTTCGCGCGCGCCTTGCCACGGCCGCCGGTGCGTCCCAACACCTCATCCAGAGCGAGCCCTTCGGCCTTGACCATTGCATGGATCTTGTCGCGCAGCTTGGCGGTCTTTTCCTTGCCCAACTCTTTCTGCCGCGCAGTTGCGCGAACAATCAAATCAGCGAGCTGACTGTAGTTGAGGGACTTCAGATCGATTGCCATGTCTTGTTACCTCTCAATGCCAGGGGAACGATCATTGGCGTCAAAATTCACGCCTGACCGGTGAATAAAAACGTACCGATCCTAACAAATTTTGAAAACGAGTGCACCCGGACGCCGCCGGCGCGAACAGATCACAATGGGACTGGAATAACCGGCGGTTACCAATCTGCAAGCGAGACTCGATGGGGAGCAATTGCGAACGCGTGAAAATCGGACCTGACAAGCCTTAAAACTCAGTCCGATATCTATTCGGGCTCCGAAGAAAACATTGTCGTTCCGGGAGACGGGGAAACCGGTTGAGATTCAATGCCAATCAGAAATCCCGAACGCGTCAGACAAAGCGTCGCAGCAGCTCATCCCGATCGAGCGACTGGTTCTCGCTTTCATTGCGCTGCCGATATTCAAACGTACCCGCGGCGAGGCCACGTTCGCTGATAACGATGCGGTGTGGAATGCCGATCAATTCGATGTCAGAAAACATCGGACCGGGACGCAGGCCGCGATCATCCAGTACCACTTCGATGCCGCGCGCAGACAATTCCGCATAAAGGCTTTCTGCTTCCTCGCGAACCTGCGCGTTTTGCTGCGCATTGATCGGGCAGATCGCCACTCGCCACGGTGCCATCGGCTCGGGCCAGATAATGCCCGCCGCGTCGTGATTCTGTTCGATCGCCGCTGCCACGATTCGACTGACGCCGATGCCATAGCAGCCCATATGCATGACCGCCGCCTTGCCAGTATCGTCGAGCACAGTTGCGTTCATTGCCTTGGCGTAAGTGTCGCCGAGCTGGAACACGTGGCCCACTTCAATGCCGCGTGCGATCTTCAATGTGCCATTGCCATCCGGCGACGCGTCGCCTTCGACTACCTTGCGAATGTCGGTAACGCGCGTGATGCGTGCATCGCGTTCCCAATTGGCGCCGCGATAATGGCTGCCGTCCTTGTTGCCGCCGCAGACAAAATCGGCAACAGCTGCCGCGCTCCGATCGACGATCACCGCAATATTCTCCGGCAGACCGACCGGTCCGATAAAGCCCGGGCGCACACCCAACGCGCGCACGATCTCGCCTTCGTCGGCGAGTACCGATTCGCCCGGCAATTCGACAAGTTTCGCCGCCTTGACTTCGTTTATTTCATGATCGCCGCGCACGCATAATGCAACCAGCCCGTCCTTGCCGCGCACGACAATCGTCTTGATGCACTGTTCGGGTTTCACCTCGAGGAATTCGCATATCTCCTCGATGGTTTTCTGGGTCGGAGTTGCCACGCGTTCAAGCGCGGTGCTCGCTGCCGGACGTGCAACGGCGGGCGCCACCGCTTCGGCCATTTCGATATTTGCGGCGTAATCGGAACCGGTCGAAAATGCGATTGCGTCCTCGCCCGAATCGGCCAGTACCTGGAATTCATGGCTGGCGTTGCCACCAATCGCACCAGTATCGGCTTGCACTGCACGAAAACCAAGTCCGAGGCGCGAGAAAATTCGCCCATAGGTGTCATACATCGTCTGATATTCGCGCGCCAGACATTCGGCGGTCAGGTGAAACGAGTACGCGTCCTTCATCAGGAATTCGCGTGCGCGCATGATCCCGAACCGCGGCCGGATTTCGTCGCGGAACTTGGTCTGGATCTGGTAGAAATTGACCGGCAACTGCTTGTAGCTTTTGATCTCGTGACGCGCGAAATCAGTGATGACTTCTTCGTGCGTGGGGCCATAGCAATACTCGGCCTCCTTGCGGTCCTTGATCTTCAGCAACTGGCCGCCGAATTTCTGCCAGCGACCGGTTTCATCCCACAGTTCGCGCGGCTGGATCGAGGGCATCGAAAGTTCCACCGCGCCGGCGCGATTCATTTCCTCGCGCACGATCGCGGCGACTTTGCTCAATACGCGCAGACCCAACGGCGACCAGGTGTAAATGCCGGCAGCAAGCTTGCGGATCATGCCGGTGCGCAGCATCAGCCGGTGGCTGGCGATTTCCGCGTCGGCGGGAACTTCCTTGACGGTCGCGAGATGAAAACGGGACAGGCGCATGCGATTCCAGGCTAAACAGCGGAACCGCCAATTCTAGCAGCGGGCATCCACCACGCCAGCAGGGTGCGGCCAAAGCCGCGCGACGGGGCGGTGCTATTTCGGGCAGAACAGGGTGATCTGCTGGTTGGCCTTGTCGATGCGCATCTGCTGGCTCTTCACCGCCTCCAGATCGACGGGGTAACCGTCCGCGTCGACCGCTGGCTTTTGCGCCTGAATCGTCGCCAGATTGCGACGGGCGATATCGCAATTGCGCTTGATGTCCTCGGGCGCGTAGCCGGCAGCAGCGGCCAGTTCAGGCCCGGCGGACTTGGCGGCTTGTTCCTTCTGGACTTCCTCGGCAGCGCTCGTGGTGATGCCGCCGTTGACCTTGAGCTTGCGTGCCTTGACCGAGCTTGGCGGCGGGGAATCCGAAAAATGCTTGACGCCGCTGGCGTCGGTCCACGCGTACATGTCGGTCGCGGCGGCGGCGGGGAGTGCGGCGGCGAGCAGGACGAGCAGGAACCAGGTGCGCTTCATGTCAAACCTTCAGGGTTTGGCGGATGCCCAGGGTGGCATGCCGCATTCGGCAACTGGATAGCACTTGACGCGACCGGACACAAGTCTGACCGTCCAAACCGGCGATCACGCTACACTCCGTCACATCCCGCAACCAGCCGCTGCTCGATATGGACGAAGTCTCCACCGGCAAGCGCAAACCGCCGCGCGGAATCTATCTGCTGCCGAACCTGTTCACCACCGGCGCGATGTTCGCCGGCTTCTACGCGATCATTGCGGCCATCGGCGGAAGTTACACCGATGCGGCGATCGCGGTGTTCGTCGCTGCCATTCTCGATGGCCTTGACGGACGGGTCGCGCGCCTGACCGGCACCCAGAGCGATTTCGGCATGCAATACGACTCGCTCTCGGACCTGGTCAGTTTTGGCGTCGCCCCGTCGCTGGTCTTGTACACATGGTCGCTGTCGGCCCTCAAAACCTACGGCTCGGGTTGGGGCAAGGTTGGTTGGGCTGCGGCCTTCATCTATGCCGCCTGCGCAGCGCTGCGCCTGGCGCGCTTCAACACCCAGGTCGGCGTGGCCGACAAGCGTTATTTCCAGGGTTTGGCCAGCCCCGCCGCAGCCGGCTTGTGCATGTCGTTCGTGTGGGCGATCGAGACCCGCGGCTTGTTCGGCTTCAACGCCAGCGACATGGATTTCGTCACCCCGGTAATCGCGGTCATTGCGGGGCTGCTGATGGTCAGCCGCGTGCGTTATTTCAGTTTCAAGGCGTGGCCTAAATCGGATCGCGTGCCCTTCATCTGGATTCCGGCCGCGATGCTGATTCTGGTCGCCCTGGCGATCGACACGCCACGTGTACTATTCGCGATCGCGGTGCTGTACGTCCTGTCGGGGCCGATCATGACCTTGTGGGGCCTGCGTCAGAACCGCAGTGCGCGCGCCCTGCGTGGAGCGGGAAGGCCGCACGAATGAACGCCGCACACGTCGCGTTGGACGGACGTGCGGGCGTTGCAAACGCATCGCCGCGGCGTGCGCGAGCCGCAGAAACGCTGGCCTTTCTCGGCGATCTTTCGCGCGCTTTGGCGGTGTCGCTGGACCTGGCGCAGACCCTTTCGCAAACAATCACGCGCGTCGCCGAGTTCATGCAGGTTGAAGGCGCGGCCTTGTTCCTGCTCGATCCCGCGACACAAGTGCTTGACTGCCGCATCTGCGTCGGCGCGGTCAACATCAGTGGTTCGCGTCTGGCCGTCGGGCAGGGCGTGGTCGGTCGCGCAGTCGCCGACAACGCGACCCAGATTGTTGCCGATGCCACGACCGATGCGCGGGTCTGGCGCGGCACCGACGAGGATAACGGCTTCGTCACCCGCAGCCTCGTGTGCGCGCCGCTGTCGACCGCGAACGGGCCGATCGGCGCACTGGAAATCGTCAATCGCCGCGATGGCCTGCCGTTCACCGCAATCGATGCGGAACTGCTCGGCATCATCGCAGCGCCTGCAGCGCTGGCGATCAACAACGCGCGCATGGCCGGCAATCTGCTCGAACAGCAGCGCTTGAAGCGCGAGTTCGATCTGGCCCGACGCCTGCAGAAATCGCTATTGCCCAAGCGCCGCCGCGACAATTTTCCGGTGATCGGGGTCAATCGTCCGGCACACGAGATTTCCGGCGACTTCTACGATTACTTCGAACTGGCCGATGGCCGCGTCGCCTTCGTTGTCGGCGATGTTTCCGGCAAGGGTCTGGATGCGGCGTTGCTCATGGTGCGCACGGCAAGTCTGTTGCGCTGGGCCGGCAAGGACGGTATCGCGCCGGGAGCGTGGCTGGCGCGGGCGAACGAGGAATTGTGCGAGGCGAGCCAGGATGGTCGTTTTGTCTGCGCCCTGGTCGGCTACTGCGACCGTGCTGCAACGAACGTGCAGTTTGCCGGTGCCGGATTTCCGCCGGTCATCGTGTATCGCGACGGCACGTTCACCGACTACGCGTCCGGCGGGCCACCGCTTGGCATCGTCTCCGGTGTCGTTTTCGAGGAACACGCGATCGCGCTCGAGGGCGGAACGATGTACGCATTCTCGGACGGCGCCACCGATGTGCGCGACAGTGCCGGCAAACCCATCGGCAACGCGGGAGTGCGCCAATTGATTGCGCGGCATGCGGGGGCATCGCCGGATGCACGCCTGCGCGGCCTGCTCGCGGATCTCAAGCGCCTTCGCCTGGTGGATGACACCACCTTGCTGCTGGTCGAAGCGCCGCGCGCGGACGCGCCGGAGATCCTGCTCGAACGGCGCTTTCCCGCCCGCGCGGACGAGCTACGCGGGATGCGCGGCGCACTGCGCCACGTGCTCGACGAAATCGGCATCGAGCCGCTGTTGCGCGACCGTCTGGTGCTCGCCGTCGACGAAGCGTGCGCGAACATCATCCGCCACGCGTATGGCCCGGGGTGCGAGGGCGACATTGCTTTTCGCTTGCTGCGTTGCGTCCCGATGCTGAGTTTCGAACTGACCGACGCGGCGCCTCGCGTCGATGCGACGCGCCTGGAGCCCAAGCCTCTCGGCGAATGCCGCTGTGGTGGTTTTGGCATCGCCCTGATCGACGAGGTCATGGACGACTGGCGCATGGAACCTGCGCGAGGCCCCCACGGTAATCGGTTGATATTGCGCAAGCGGATCGAGGAGGCCGACGAGGCATGAGCACTACCGACAATGACGTGGTCACGCAAACATGCAACGGTTACACGCTGGTGCGACTGCGCGGCGAAGTGGATCTGTCGTGGTCGCAACAAGTGCGCCGCGCGGTATTGGATGCGCTGGCCGGGGGCGCGGCGGTAGGTGTCGATTTGTCCGAAGTCAGCTACATCGATTCGTCCGGCATCGCCGCCCTGGTCGAGGGATTCCAGCGCGCGCGCGCGCGTGACGGTCGCTTCGTGCTGGTTGCCGTCAGCGACGCGGTTCGCGCCGTGCTCGAATTGGCGCGCCTGGATCGTGTATTCGTTCTGGTGGCGACGCCGGACGACGTGCTGGCGCGCGCGTGAGCACACTGGCGCGCCCGCTCGCAAGCCTCGGCCGCGCGACGTTCGGCGCGCTGGGCGGCATCGGCTATGCCGCGAAGTTGTTGCTCGAAGCGCTCTATTTTCTCGTCAACGGTTGGCGTGTTGGACAACCCGTTCGTCTGGCCGCAGTGGCGCGGCAGATGCGCGAGATTGGCGTCGATGCGCTGCCGATCGTCGCATTGCTCGGATTCACCATCGGACTGATGCTCGGCATCCAGTTCATCGCCTCCCTGAGCGAATTCGGTGCGCAATCGCAGGTTGTGATTGCGGTGGCCAAATCGGTCACGCGCGAGTTTGGCGCGCTGATCACCGCGATCCTCGTCGCCGGCCGTTCCGGTTCGGCGCTCGCCGCGCGCATCGGCTCGATGAGCGTGTCGCAGGAAGTTGACGCGCTGGCGGTGATCGGCATCGAACCGGTGCGTTATCTGGTTGCGCCCGCCTTGATTGCGATGCTGGTCATGTTGCCCGCACTGACGATTTTCGCCGACGCGATCGCAATTTTCGGCGCGGCGTTGTACAGCGCGCCCGCCTTGAATGTGACTCCGACCGCGTATGTGCTGCAGACCTTGTCGCTGCTTTCGCCGGGCGATGTCTGGCAAGGGCTTTCCAAGAGCGTGGTGTTTGCGCTGTTGATAACGCTGATCGGCGTCAGCACCGGTTTTTCGGTGACAGGCGGCGCCGAAGGTGTCGGTCGTGCGACGACGCGCTCGGTGGTGCTGTCGATTTGCTGGATCATCGTGGTAGACATGATTTTTTCTTTTTTTCTCAATCGATGATCTGCCTGTCGTCGTGCAGATCCATGCGACAAGGGCAGTGAGACCCAGGTGACTACTTCGGCGCCCCTCATCGATGTCGAGAACCTTGAAGCCTGGTACGGTCGCCGACGCGTGTTACATGGCATCGATTTTCGCGTCGAGGCAGGCGAGATCCGCGTCATCATGGGCGGTTCCGGTTCTGGTAAAAGTACACTTTTCCGTCATCTGCTCGGTTTGCAGCGGCCCGTCAGCGGCAGTGTGAAATTGTTCGGCATCGATCTGGGTACGGCCAGCGAGCGCCAATTGCTCGACGTGCGGCGCAAGATCGGCGTCTCCTTCCAGGGTGGTGCGCTGCTCACGTCCCTCAGCGTGGGCGAAAACGTCGCGCTGCCACTGCGCGAGCACACGAAGCTGGACGAATCGACGATCCGCATCATGAGCCGGATCAAGCTCGAGGTGGTCAACCTCGGCGGCTTCCAGGATCTGATGCCGAGCCAGCTGTCGGGCGGCATGGTCAAGCGTGCCGCCCTGGCGCGAGCGATCGTGATGGACCCGCGTCTGTTGTTTTTCGACGAGCCCTCGGCAGGTCTCGACCCGGTGGTGTCGGCGGAACTGGATCAATTGATTCTGCGTTTGCGCGATGCCTTGCGCATGACGATCGTGGTGGTCACGCATGAACTGGAAAGCGCGTTCAAGATTGCCGACACGATCACCGTGCTGGACGCTGGCGAAATCCTGATGACCGGTACCGTGGCCGAGGTACGCGCGGCCGACAACGAACGCATCCAGGATCTTCTGAATCGCCGTCCGCGTGAGGTGCAGGTGGATGCGGATGCTTACCTCAAACGCCTCACCGAGGAGGAAGCATGATGGTGATAAAGTCCGCTGACTTGCCGCAACACCCTATAGATTCCGGTTTGCGCAGGAATGAAGTCGAAAGAAAATTGTCCGGGCTTTCGTCGAAGGTCATGCCTTGAAACGCGACACCACCAACTACACCCTGGTCGGCGCACTCGTCGTTGGCGCGCTCGTCCTGCTGCTGGTCGGCCTTGCGCTGATCACCGGCCGCAGCGTCGCCAGCGACAATTACATCGTGCGTTATCGCAACGTGACCGGTCTGCGTTACGGGGCGCCGGTTTTTTATCAGGGTTACCGAATCGGCGCGGTCGACAGGGTGACCCCGGAGCGCGACGCTGCGGGCACGCGCTACAAGGTCACCTTGGCGATCCGTCACGATTGGCCGATTCCGCAAGACAGCCCCGCGCGCCTGCAATCGAGCGGGTTGCTCGCGGACGTTTCGATCGGAATCCGCGAGGGTAGCAGCCGCGACATGCTCAAACCCGGCGGTGAACTCAAGGGCGAGGAGGGCGCCGATCTCTTCGCGGCGATGAACGATCTGGCCAGCGACGTCAGCACGCTGATGCGCACACAGATTTCGCCGATGATCCAGATGCTGTCGACGCGGGTCGATTCGATCACCGGAACACTCGACAAATCCGAGCCCGTGATCCTCGACCAGACGCGCGCCCTGCTCGGTCGCATGAACAAGGCTTCCGATGCGCTCAACGATGTGCTGAAGCCGGAAAACCGCGCGACGGTCGGGGCCATTCTCGGCGAGGTGAAGAATTTGAGCAGCGAATTGCGCAAGACGCGCGGCACGCTGGATCAGGCGATCGGCGATATTGCCGGCATCACGAGGGACAACCGAAGCGACCTGCGCCGCTCGGTGCAGGATCTGGCCAGCGTGCTGCAGTCGTTGTCGAGCCGCATGGATGTGATCACCCATCACCTGGAATCATCGAGCCGAAATCTCGACGAATTCAGCCGCGAGATTCGCAAGAGTCCAAGCACGCTGATCCGCGCGCCAAAGGCCGATACGCTGGAGAAAGAGCCATGACGATGCGCTTGCTTGCCCTGATGGCAACGATTGCGCTTGCCGCATGTGGCGTCGCGCCGGCGGTACCGGATTTCACGTATTTCCGTCTGCCGCCGCCGCAATCGCTGCAGCGGGCGAGCGCACCGCTATTTGGCGATACGCTGGTGGTCGATGCGTTTTCCGCCGACGGCTTGTATGGGGATCAAGCGTTGATCTATGCGCTCGACCCGGGTGCGCAGCAGTTGCGCCAATACCACTACCAACTGTGGACCGATCCGCCGACGCGAATTCTTCAGCGGCGCTGGATCGTGCAATTGCGCGATGCAAATGCAGCGACGGAGGTCACCGACGAATTGCCGGCCAGCCATCCGGCAATCCGCATCAGCGGCATCATCCTGCGGCTGGATCGCGTGCCGACCCCGGCGGGTGGGTTTGATGTGGTTGTTGCATTGAAGCTGCGCGCTGATGGAACCGATGGCGTGCCGCTGGTGGATGCCTATTACCGCGCGGACGCGCCAGCCGTTGGCAGCGATCTGAATGCAACCGTCAGTGCTTATGGGGTCGCGCTCGACAAGATTTTCGCGACGTTCTACACCGACTTGCGCCAGCATGGAGGGAGCGCGCATGCGCGATGAGGCGAGTCTGTGTCGATTGGCCGAAATGGGCGTGGATGTGTATATGCCGCGTCGATGCGTCGAGGCCATGCCGGTGGTCGCGCCCGCGCTGGCCTCGCAAGCAGCGTCCGCCACACCAATCTCCGCCGCAGGGGATTGGGCACCGCAATCAGGTCGCGCGCATGTGATTGCCGACGCGCATACGCCTGGCGAAAAAAAATTGCTCGCAGACGTGATGCGCGCACTCGACTTCGCGCGCGTGCCCTGCGCGCAAACGCGAGGCGACGACGAGGTGGCGATGGCCGCGGCCACGGCCTTGGTCCTGTTCGGCGAAACGCTTTCGCAAGCAGCCGGCGCGCGTGTGCCGGCACAGCGGCAGCGCGAAATCGGCTGGGTCGTCAGCGCCGATGCGGCTGCGCTGATTGGCGATGCTGCGGCCAAGCGTGCGCTGTGGAGCGAACTCAAACGCATGGCGCGCGGGCTGAACGCACGCCGCGGTTGATCGTCACCGCCCGCATACACTTTCATCCGGCACAACACGCCCTTTGCTCGAATAGCGTTCCAACATGGTTGCGATCCTCAAGCAAAACCCGCCTGAATTTCGCCGCATGTGCGCCGAAGATCTCGATCGCGTGGTTGCGATCGAGGCCGTGGCGTATCCATTTCCCTGGAGCCGCGCGATCTTCAGCGATTGCCTGCGCGCCGGCTACGACTGCTGCGTGCTCGCTGACGCGGCCGACGTCATCGGTTACGGCGTGCTGTCCAGCGGCGCCAACGAAGCGCATATTCTCAACGTGTGCGTGGCATTCGCCGAGCAGCGTCGCGGTCACGGTCGGCGCATCGTGAAACGTCTGCTTGATCTGGCGCGCATCCAGCGCAGCGAACGCGTGTTTCTCGAAGTGCGTCCGTCGAACGTCCACGCGATCGCCCTGTACGAATCGATCGGCTTCAACGAATTTGGCCGTCGTCCCAATTACTATCCGACGCAACGCGGACGTGAGGATGCGCTCGTCATGGCGATGGAAATGCTGCCGCCATAGGTTCCACGCGCGGCGTGCGGCGGCCTGCAGCCTTTCAGGCTACGCGTTGGCGAGGCGGGTGAGCTGTTCGCTCAGCGCGGCCAGCGTCGAGGTGAAATCGGCGAGGCGGCGCTGCTCCTGCTCAACCACTGGCGCCGGCGCATTCGCGACGAAGGTTGCCATGCCGAGCTTGGCGTGGCATTTGGCAATTTCGGCTTCAAGGCGCCTGATTTCCTTTTCCAGGCGCAGCTTTTCGGCGCCAAGATCGATCAAGCCGGCTAGCGGGATCAGCAGTTTCATGTCGCCGACAATCGCGGCCGCAGCCACGGGTTCGGCTTCGCCCGCTTCCAGCCAGCGCTGCGATTCGCTGCGCGCGAGGAAGGCGATCTGCGCGGCGAACTTCGCGCTGCGCGCACGATCGCTCGCACTGCCGTTGGCGAACAACAACGGAATGGTCTTGACCGGCGCAATGTTCATCTCGCTGCGGATGCGGCGGACCTGGCTCAGCACCGCCTTCAGCCACTCGATCTCGGCTTTCGCCACGGCATCCACGGCGAACTCGTGCGCGCGCGGATAGGTGCGTGTGGTGATGCTTTCGGCGGCGATGCCGAGTTTTGGTGCGACCTGGTGCCAGATTTCTTCTGTCACGAACGGCGTGATCGGGTGCAATGCGCGCAGCACTGCTTCGAGTACAACCAGCGACGTGTATCGAACGGATTCGACGTCTGCAATATTGACGTAGCTCGTATCGGAGTCGCCAGCCAAATCTCCGGCAACTTTCGTGTTCAAGTACGGCTTGGACAATTCGATGAACCAGTCGCAAAACTCATTCCACACAAACTCGTACAGTTCTTGTGCAAGCAAGTCGAATCTGTAGATTCCGAACTGGGTTTCCACGTTGTCGAGCATTGCGCCCAGTCGGCCGAGGATCCAGCGCTCTTCCGGAGTGCGCGGCCAACCATCGGGTTGTTCAATGAACGTGGCGGGTGGAATCCTGTCACCACGCGCGTGTGAATCCTCGACAGCGGGCGGCAAGGAAACCTTGTCCAGAACATAGCGCGCCGCATTCCACAACTTGTTGCAGAAGTTCCGGTAGCCATCAGCGCGCTTCATGTCGAAGTTGATCGTGCGCCCGTAGGTGGCAAGCGCTGCGAAGGTGAAGCGCAAGGCGTCGGCGCCGACCGCGGTGATGCCGTCGGGATAGTCCTTGCGAATGCGCTTCTCGACCTTCTCCCGCGCCTGCGGGATCAGCAGGGAAGCGGTCGATTTCCGCACGAGCGTTTCGAGGTCGATGCCATCGATGAGATCGAGCGGGTCGAGCGTGTTGCCCTTCGACTTCGACATCTTCTGGCCTTCCGCATCACGCACGATCGCGTTGATGTAGACCTCGCGGAACGGCACCTTGCCGGTGAAGTACTGCGTCGCCATGACCATGCGTGCGACCCAGAAGAAGATGATGTCGAAGCCGGTGACCAGCACGTCGCTTGGGACGAATGCCTTGAAGTCCTGCCACTCGGCGGCGCGTTCGGGCGTGTCGCCGGGCCAGCCCATGGTCGAGAACGGCCACAGCGCCGATGAGAACCAGGTATCGAGCACGTCCTCGTCCTGGCGCAGTGCGCCGACGGGCGGCGTGACCGCGTGCGCGCATGCGTCGGCTTCGTCCTCGCCGACGAAGATGTTGCCGGCCTCGTCGTACCAGGCCGGAATCTGATGGCCCCACCAGAGCTGACGGCTGACGCACCAGTCCTGGATATTCTCCAGCCACTGGTTGTA
>CAJDTR010000062.1_pt1 | contig 15941 bp, 14 predicted proteins | sample 7389891 | NCBI WGS metagenome assembly CAJDTR01 (sample SAMEA7055657, study PRJEB34461) | soil metagenome | biome: terrestrial ecosystem; feature: Peninsula; material: soil | place: Antarctica | collected 2016 | reverse complement strand
GCGTGGCTGGCGTAGAGGCGGCCGTTCGTCCATAGATGCGCATGCAGGAAATCGAGCGCGCGCTCGGCTTCGGCGAGCAGCGGCTGATCGTCGAGCCAGCGCGCGGTGCGCGCGACGCCGGCAATCAGCAGCGCATTCCATGCAGTCAGGATCTTGTCGTCGAGTGCCGGCCGCACGCGTTGCGAACGTGCGGCAAGGAGCTTTTTCCTTGCGCTGGCAAGACGGCGTTCGACTTCGCTGGGCGCAACGCCGGTCGATGCGGCAATGTCGGCCATCGATGTCGCAAGCACCAAATGCCAAGCATGGTTGTCGAAGTTGGGTGGCTGGTCCAATGCGTAGCGCAGCTCGGTGATGGCGAACTCGTCCGTTGTCAGCAGTGCAAGGATTTCATCGCGCTGCCAGACATAGTAGCGACCTTCTTCGCCTTCGGAATCGGCGTCGAGCGAACTCCAGAAGCCGCCACCGGGTGCGCTCATCTCGCGCGAGATCCAGCCGGCGCAGGCGCGTGTGGCTTGTGCAAATGCCGTTTCGTCGAAGGCGATTGCAGCGCGTGCGTACAGCGGCAGCAATTGCGCGTTGTCGTACAGCATTTTTTCGAAGTGCGGAATTTCCCAATGATCGTCGACGCAGTAGCGGAAGAACCCGCCGCCGAGATGATCGGCGAGGCCGCGTTCGGCCATGCGGCCGAGCGTGAATCGCGCCATGGCGGCGGGTCCTGGAGGGCCACCCTCCATTCCATGCTGGGGTGTCTCAGCCCTTCCTGACAACGCGAGCAACAGCTCGATCTCGCTCGCATGTGGAAACTTCGGGCCGCCCCGATGGCCGCCATTTTTCGTGTCGAAGTTCGATGCGATGGCACCAAGGGCAGCACGAATCGGTGAATCATCCAGCACATCCAGATGCGTGGCGCTGCGATCGTGCTGACTCAGGAAAGTGGCCAGCGAAGCATTCTGGCTGCGCACTTCCACGGGTTTTTCATCGAACCATTGGCGCACACTTTCAAGCACCTGCACGAACGCGGGCATGTTGTAGCGCGGTGTCTTCGGGAAATACGTGCCGGCAAAAAACGGCAGCAGATCGTCCGGCGTCAAGAACATCGTCAGTGGCCAGCCGCCGCCGCGCCGCGTGAGCGCCTGATGCGCAAGCTGGTACACCTTGTCGATATCCGGCCGCTCTTCTCGATCGACCTTGATGCAGATGTAGAGCGCATTCATGACCCGCGCAGTCGCCTCATCCTCGAAACTTTCGTGCGCCATCACATGACACCAGTGGCACGCCGAGTAGCCGATCGAAAGAAGGATCGGTTTGTTCTGCGCGCGCGCAGCGGCGAGGGCCGCGTCGCTCCACGGCCACCACTCGACCGGGTTGTTCGCGTGCTGGTGCAGGTAGGGACTGGTTTCGGCGGCGAGGCGATTGGGCATGCGCGCAAGTGTACGGCGCGAACGTGCCCGGCTGGGGCTTGCCCGCGCATGGGATGCCATCGAGGCGAACGATGCGGCAGAGGAGTCGAGCGCCAGTGGCGCGAGTTCGCTTACGCGTTGAGCGACGGTAGCGGTCAGTTGAACGCGCTCGAAAGAAAGGCCCGCAGTGCGGGCCTTTCTCGTCAAGCATCAATCGATGTCAAGGCATCAATGACGTTCCCAGCGTTCGCCGTAATAGCGCCAGCGATTGCCGTCCTGATCCCAGCGTGGCGCGCTGTATACGTAACCGTTCCGGGCGCGTAGCCAGTGACCACGATGCCACACGTAGTGGTGATGACGATAGCCCCAATAGCCCGGGCCCCAGACATAGCCGGCTCGCGCCCCGGGTACGGTTTCGACGCGAATGGCAGGGGGAGCGATAGGTGCATAGATACTCACGCCAACCCGCGCTTCGGCCGGGGCCGTGTACATCGCGCCCACGCCGGCCAGGGCCAGCGCAGCAGCCAACATCAAGCTTTTTCTCGAACCTAGCATGCTTCCTCCACGGATACGCCCGGATGGGCGAACGATCCGGGAAACAACTTAGCGAGAGGGTTCTGAATCCCAGCCAAGCAAGTTTTTGCAAGCACCAAAAGCGTGTCAACGCTCAGCCTCGCCGCGCGTAGTTCAGGGCGCGCCACGCAACGCCAGAACCGCATTCAAGCCGCCAAACGCGAACGAGTTGCTGAGCACGGCACGCACGCGCATGTCGCGCGCGGCGTTCGGCACATAGTCGAGATCGCATTCGGGGTCGGGGTCGATGAAGTTCATCGTTGGCGGTACCAGACCATCGCGCAAGCTGCCGATCGCGGCGATCAACTCGATTGCGCCGGCCGCGCCCAGCGCATGGCCATGCATCGATTTTGTCGATGACACCGCAAGGCGATCGGCATGCGCCCCAAACACGCGTCGGATCGCTTTGCTTTCGGTGGGATCGTTGCCCGGCGTGCCGGTGCCGTGCGCGTTGATGTAGTCGATCTGTTCGTGTGCGAGACCGCCGTCTGCGAGTGCGCGCTCGATCGCCTTGGCCGCGCCAACCTCGGATGGGAACACGATGTCGCCCGCATCAGCCGACATGCCGGCGCCGACGAACTCGGCCAGGATTGTCGCCCCGCGACGTTGCGCGCGCTCCAGAGTTTCGAGCACGAACACACCGGCACCTTCGCCAAGCACCATGCCGCGGCGCTGCTTGCAGAATGGTCGGCAGGTATCGTCCGCCATCACGCGCATCGCTTCCCACGCCTTGATCGCGCCGAGGGTGAGACACGCTTCGGTGCCACCGGCAATTGCCGCATCGGCGACGCCGCTGCGCACCATCTGCATTGCCTGCGCAAGCGCATGGTTCGAGGACGCGCATGCGCTCACCACCGCGAATGCAGGCCCGGTCAGTTTGTGCTCGATGCTGATGTGGCAGGCCGGCGCATTCGGCATCAGGCGCACGATTGTCAGAGGATGCGTGCGGGGATTGTTTTCGCCATACAGCCGGCGCGATGCTTCGTCATTCGTCTGCTCGCCGCCAATGCCGGTGCCGATGATGACCGCGGTGTTTTCGCCCAGACCCTCAGCCGCGAAATCGATGCCGGACTGCGCGATCGCCTCACGCGCAGCTACCAGCGCAAACTGCGACACGCGATCGAGCAGGATCAGTCGCTTTTCGTCGAAATGTTTCAGCGGATCGAAATTGTGCACCTGTGCGGCAATGCCAAAACGCAGCTGGTCGCGTGGCAGGGTTGTGATCGGTGCGATAGCGTTGCGGCCTTCCCGCATTGCGGCCCAGGTCTGGGTGGCGTCGGCTCCGAGCGGAGTGACCGCACCCATGCCGGTGATGACTACGCGTTGCATGCGATTGCGCCGGAAGCCCGAGCGCAGTCAGGATGGCGTGGGTGACGACGCAGCCTGCGCGGAGACGAGCTTCTCGACCGCCTCGACCAGCCCTTGGACCGATTCGGTATCGAAGTTCGGATCGCGATCGGGCATCGTGATCTTGAAATGATCCTCGATTTCGAAAATGATCTGCACCGCGTCGAGCGACTGGATATCAAGTTCCTTCAAGGTTGCTTCCGGCGTGATGCGTGCACGATCGACGCCCGATTCCTTGGCGATAATGTCGAACACGGTGTCTTGTACGCTGCTCATTCCACGTCTCCAGGTTTCGTCGCGCATCGACGCGGCGACGCGGTGCGGGTTGCATGATCGCCGGGCGCGACGCGATCTTCAAGCATGGAGCGTGGCACGGGTCGACGCTGGCGGGCGGCAAGGGCATACTTTCGCGTCCCTACCATCAACCATCCTCTCGTCATTCCGGCGTAGCGCTGCTCGAAAGCGAAGCAGGTTAAACCGGACGCCGCTTTGAACAGCCGAAGGCTGGTAATCCATCTTGCCATTGTCACACGATCAAAATGAAGTCCGGCCTGCGCCGGCATGACGCCTCTCGTAGCACAAGGCAACCCGATGTCCGCGACCGTCGTCACGCTGTGGCTACTCAATATAGTGCTCGACACTTTCGGGCAGCTTTCCTTCAAGGCCGCGGCCAGCGGGGCCGATCTCGGCGAGGGGTTGGCGCGCTGGAAGGCGATGGCGCGACGGCCGTGGATTTGGTGCGGCATCGCGTGCTATGTCGGCGAGTTTCTGGCCTGGCTCGCATTCCTGTCCTTGCTGCCGTTGTCCGAAGGCGTTCTGCTCGGTTCGATCAACATCGTCGCCGTAATGATCGCGGGGCGCCTCCTGTTCGGAGAGAAACTGTCGCCGCTGCGAACGCTCGGCATCGCACTGATTGCTGGCGGCGTCGCCATCGTCGGGCTCGGATGAGCCGATGAAACGTTTCTATCTGATCGGATTCCTGGTGCTGGTGTGTTTCGACACGCTCGCGCAGATCTGCTTCAAGTTGACCGCCAACCACGCGATGCCGCCTGAGACCAGCCTTGCGTGGCTGTTGCGTGTCGCGTCATCGCCTTGGGTGTACGTCGCGATTGCCTGCTACCTAGGCGCATTTGCCAGCTGGATGACCTTGCTCGAACATGCGCCCATCGGCCCCGCGTTCGCTGCGTCGCACCTGGAAGTCATCAGTGTGATGGCGTTGTCGGTGCTGATCTTCGGCGAACATATCGGCCTGCCGCAATTGTTCGGCAGCGCGCTCATCATCGGCGGGATTGTGTGCCTGGCGATCAGCGAAACCAATGTCGATGCCACGCCGCCGCCGCACTGAAGTTCCGCCAACCGCTGGCCTGCCGCCGCGCTGGAGCGATCTTTCGCCGTTCGCACGCACAGCGTCGCATGGCGAGGATCTGGCGCGGCGTGCCGCGAACTTCCTCGACTCCGATTGTGTACAGGTGGAATGTTCAGGCACGGCAGCGTTGATCGTTGCGCTGACCACACTGCATCGTTTGAGCGGACGCCGCGTCGTGGTCGTGCCGGCGTACACCTGTCCGCTGGTCGCGCTCGCCGTCGCGCATTGCGGACTGGAAGTGCGCATCTGCGATCTCGCACCGGCTTCGATCGATTTCGATGCGGCCGAACTTGCGCGGTTGTGCGATCGTGATGTGCTCGGGGTTGTACCGACGCATCTGGCCGGACGCGTTGCCGATGTCGACACCGCGCTCGCTATCGCACGCAACGTCGGGGCATTCGTGATCGAGGATGCGGCGCAGGCGCTGGGTGCGCGGCGACAGGGAAAGCCGGTCGGGTCGGCCGGCGATGTCGGCTTCTTCAGTCTCGCTGTCGGCAAGGGACTGACCACGTATGAAGGCGGTCTGCTCGTCGCGCGCGATGCGAATATGAGTCGCGAACTGGCGCGCACGAGTCGCGAAATCATTCCGCACCGGCTTGGCTGGGAATTCAAGCGCTCACTGCAGTTGCTCGGCTACCACGCATTTTATCGTCCGTCCTTGCTGCGCTTCGTGTATGGCGCGCCGTTGCGGCGTGCGCTGCGTCGTGGCGATCCGGTAGCGGCGGTGGGTGATGATTTTTCATCCCACATCCCGTTGCACACCCTCGGCCGTTGGCGCCAGTCGGTCGGCGCACGCGCGTTCGCACGCTTGCCCGCGTTCCTCCAAGCCAGTGCCGCGCAGGCGCGGCGACGCAAGGCGCGGCTCGCGCAGATCGCCGGCGTGCACGTCCTCGATGACGCGCAGGAATCACAGGGCACCTGGCCGTTCCTGCTGCTGCGCCTGCCGCACGAAGCTGCGCGCGACGCAGCATTGCTGCGGGTGTGGAGTGCCGGTCTCGGCGTCAGCCGTCTGTTTATTCACGCGCTGCCCGACTACGACTATTTGCACCCCATCATCGGCGAGCACGCGGTGCCGAACGCACGGGCATTTGCCGCGACGACGTTGACGATCTCGAACAGCCCTTGGCTCGATGACGCCGATTTCGAAGAGATCTGTGCAGCGTTGACGTAGCCGTTCGCCCGAGCGGCTTTTCGATCGCCGCGAGCAACGCATGCTGCATCGGGAGTTGCTGGAAAAAGTCGGAAACTGTCGTTTCGCCTTGCCCGCGTTCTGACTCCGCAGCCCATGCTTTCAGGCGCTGGCAGCGTCGATGCACGCCAGCAGGCGCAGGTTCAACGCATGCTGTTGCGCCTGCCACGCCGCCAGCTGTGCCGCGTCGATCACGGGCTGCTCGTCAAGCGCGCTGAGCTTGCGTTTCCACCACGTCGAGTAACGATAGGCGGAAATATCGCCGGTGATATCGCTGCCGATCAAGCTGCCGCGCAGCGCATCGATCGCGCTGATCAAGTCGGTGTCGAGCAGTCGGCCCTGATCCCAGTTCGTATGCGCGATCTCGGGACTCAACACATCCTTGTCGATCGACAGGTACACCGGGAAGGACGATGCGCGTCTGTGCTCGAAGAAACGCTCGAGCATGACAGACGCGGACTCGAACGATTTGAACGCACGGCCGAGACCAGCGTGCGCTGCCCAGCGTGTGTCGACGCCGAGCGTCCAGTAGCTGAGCTTGCCGCGCGCAAGCGGCAGCAAATAATTCTCCCATGCATGACGCCAAGACACATCGGGCGAGCTGATGCCGAGCACATGCACGTGGGCGACGCACGGGAGTTGCGCGACCTTGCGAACCCACGACCCGCAATGCACGCCAAACGGAAAGCGCATGTTGTCCGGATGGTTGTCGAACACGACGACCTCGAATGGTCCGCGCGCGGCGCAGCGTTCAATCAGTGGCCAACTCAGGTGGTGATAGTCGCCGCTGCCAAGGAACACGGTGCCGTGATCAGGCGGCAGCGCCTGCATGATCGTTTCGCCAACCGCGCGTAATCGTCGTACCGAACAGCCGAAGCGGATCGTCTCCTGCCAAGCGCGCAGGTCGATGACGGTCGCGCCGGGCAGCGCGCCGACGCAATCGTCGAAATCAAGAATGACGGGCACGCTCATCGGTTTGTCCATTCCGGGCGCGGCACGCAACCAGATTGCGTGTCCTCCGATTTTCCTTCCTCGCGCCGGTGGGCGAGGGCAAGGACGAGGAAATTGCTTCGCTCCATCTGAATCTAGCCAAATGTCGATTCGTTAGCGTGCTGTGCGGCAGCGTTCGCGTCTGACCACGCGCGGTCGCTCTCGAAATGTCTGGCGAACCGACGCAGCGCCGCGCGCAGGAGGCGATTGCGCGGGCGCACCGCGTGCCGGGTGAAGGTGAAGCGCGCGCCGAGATACGCCTTGATGTGCGGATCGGTCCAGCCGGCGACATAGCAGGCCAGCGCATGGCGCAGTGCATAATCGAGATTGTGCATCCAGCTCACGAAGTACAGGTTGTGCTCGCGCGCGGCCGGGTAGGCGAAGCCGACATACTTGTCGACCAGCGTTTCGCCGACTACGAAGCACAGGTTCCAGCCGATGATTTGCCCGGTCAAGTCGCGATAGACGAAGACCACGCCGCCGCTGGCCGCATCCTGCAGTAGCGCATCGAAAAATGCGCGTGTCAGGCGATCGAAATGGATTTCGCTTTGTGCGTACACTTCAAGGTATAGCGCGTAAAATAGTGCGCGCACGCCAGCGTCGCGAAAAAAATCCGCGCCGGTCGCGATGGTGTCGATGTCGAGTCTGTCGCGCGCGCGCAGTTTGCGCCTGATGTCCTTGCGTCGGCTGGAGGAAAGGCGCGTGAGGTACTCGTCGGTCGATTCAAAGTCGATCGGAACCCATGCCAGCGCTTGACCTTCGAGCAGCACGAAGCCGGCCTGTTCGCTGGCGACAGCGACCGCGCGCGCGCAGGCATTGCTCGCCGCGTCGAGCAGCGGGGATTCCTGGGGAATGTCCTTGACGATCAGGAACGGATGGCACCGCCCGTAGTCGACGAGCCAATCACGCACCAGGGTGAGTGCATCGACATCGGTCGGAAACAACGCGTATTCGGACACGGTCGTGCCGATGAAGCAGGTGCGCGGGCGCAGCAGATTCCGCCACCGGCAAAACAGCGGAAACGCCATGACGCGTTTGCGCATCCCGTCGTCCGCAGTGGTCAAAAGGTCGAAACGCGCGATGAATGCGGGCGTCCCCGATCGCGTCACAAGAGCGGTGAAGTCCTCTGGCGGATGCGCCAGAAACTGTGCGACCAGCGCGCGCGGTTCGAGCCGGTTGTGAAAATCTCCGGCGACCGCCGCCATCAGTCGAGTGCAGCGGCCATGCGCGCGCCGATCGGCATTTCAAGCCGGACGTGTTCGGCAATGCGCCCGAAGAACGCAGCGGACCGCTCAATCAACTTGCCGCGTTCCTGATCGACAGTGACCAGGTGATAACTGTTGTCGAGCAGCAGCGTCTCTACCGGCGCGCGCACGCCGCGCTCGACAATACGCACGTTGCGCAGGCTGGCGACATCATCGTTGGCCGAATGCGCGATGAAGCACGGCGCACGCACGCGACCGATACGATTGCGCACGTGCAGCGACAAACGTTGGAACTCGGCCAGTGACGGCCATGGAAAGCCGGCCAGACCAGCGGCGGCGCTGTCGCCGGAAAGCATCGCCCCGACGATGCGCTTGCGGATGCGTTCGTCCTTGATGCCGTAGGGTTCGGTTTCCGCCGAAATGCGCGCGCGGCCGATGCCCAGACGCGTAGCCAGCGGCAACAGGAACGCGAGGTGGCCGATCGGCGGCGTCGCCCAGCCGTCGTGGAAGAATGTGGTGCCGTAGAGGCCGAGACCGTCGACAAGGTCGGGGCGATCGAGCGCAAGTTTCAGCGCGAGCAGTGAGCCCATCGACAATCCGGCCACGAACAAATGATCGACTTGCGCGCGCAAACGATCGGCCGCATCCACCACGCTCGCGTACCAGTCACGCCAGCCGGTCGAGAGCAAATCGGCCTCGTCGCCGCAATGTCCCGCCAGCTGCATGCCGAGCACGCTGAAACCGGCGCGGTGGAGGCCGTTGCCGACAAAGCGCATTTCGGTCGGCGTGCCGGTCAAGCCGTGGATCAGCAGCACGCCGGAACGGCCGCCGCGAAGATGGAACTCGGAAGATTTGATCATGAATGCACGGGTCGACGGCGCCGCAAGTCTTGCGGCTGCGCCTGCCCTTCGCGGGGAAAAGAGGACGGTTGCGAGCATGCAAGCCGCGTCTTTCGCGGGGCTTTCACAGCGAGGTGCCAGGTAGGCGACGAACTTGGCGCAAGCCTTGCTTCATGCATGACACTGCTGCAGGGGAACCCGACATGAGCCGTTGGATCAGTTATTACAGTCAGTCGCTGGATGGACTGCGCGGCCTGTTGCCGGTAATTGTCGCGCTGGTGGCCACGCGCGTGGACAACACGGAAATCGCCTCCAGCATTCCCGGATTTGGTACGTGCAAGAGCACGTTCTGCCAGCCGCGGCGTGTCTCTATCGGACGCCGCTGAGCGCTGCAACGATTGTCAGATTCGCGCATCGTCTGCCGCATTTGCCTGGCAACTTCGCATGCGCGCGCGGTGCATCTTTTTTCGCCAGCTCCCGATGCGTTTGCACGGTCGGCGGGGTTTGCTGCGCGAACATCGAGCAGCTTTGTTCGCTGGCCCGAATCGCCTGGACTTTGACGAGACAGCCACCGGGCAAGCGGCCACTCGCGTGTGCGCGTGCAAAGTTCGCGCAGCGCGCGCTGATTCGGATGAGGCCATTCGCATCATCCGTGAGGGTCTCGATGCCGAGAGTCCCGCGAGCGGCCGTTACACGTGCCGCTACGGACAAAAATCGGGCGGTGCGTCGTCCTCTGTCTTGGGGCAGGTGCCGTCGCTGACGTTGTTCAGCGAGATATTCCACGGAGTGGGTTCTTGGGTGGACGGGTCGATCTTTCGCACGCATTTCGCGGGCGGTCGAGGATCGGGTGGCGGGTTGAAGTCCTCAAGCGTCTTGAATCCGCTCGGCAGCGTGAACTGGAAACCGAAGCAGCCGCCCGTGGGACAATCCAGATCGGCGCCCGCCCACTTGCACGAATCGTTGCTTCTGTCGCTGCCATCGACCCCGACACATTGGCCGCCGGCGTCGCTTCCGCTCCACTTGCAATAGGAACTGGGCTGGCAGCTGGCCTTCTTTTTCGTCTGCAACAAATCAGTGACTCCGGCGAGATCGCTGAGTGCAAGCGATACCTCGACCACGCCTTTCGAGGAGGCCTTGTCGTTGTTGAGCCAGTGCGCGCGCCCGATCGGCAGCGCTCCGAGATCGACGGGCTTGATTGGAACCGCGTCGATGACAGCTTGCACCATATGGATACTGGCAGGATCGAAGTTCGTGTTGTCGCCGACGTAGAAACGATAGGTTTGCTGTGTATCCGCCTTGGCAAACAGCACGAACAGGTAGTAGGTCTGGTTGGCTTGGAACACGTTGACCACGCACGGGGCTTGATTGAGCCTGGTGCGTTTGGCGCACGCTGCTTTTGCCGTGGGCGTGTCGCCTTTGAGCTGCCTCTCTTTGGAAACCGCCGTATCGAAATAGTAGGTGCCGTGATTTACCGTGAGCGAACCGCGCTGTCCGGTCGACTGACCCATCATGCGCATGCTTTTGGCTTTACCGGCGTCGGCGATCGGCATCAGGTCCTGCCGCCACAGCGGAATGCCGTAACAGCTCTCGCTGGTGCAGGAGCGGTTCCAGTCGCCGCTATTCCAGTTCGGTCTGGGCCCTGGCAGTGGTACGTCAGGCGGCAACGCGCAGGTGGCTGTCTCAGCCTTGCCGGGCGTGGTCGGAATTGCGCACTTGGGGTAGATCACCGTCGATACATATTTGTACGGACTGGTCCGCGACGAATCGGCGGACAGACACTGCGTGGCATCGATCGGCGCTGCGAAAAACGGGTCCTTGTTGATGACGGTAGTGTCCCGGTATCCCGTCAACGTGCCGTCGTCATCGTTGAGAACGGTCTGGCGATCATTGCCGGCAAATCCATTGTAGATTTCATCGTTATAGACACAGATCTGCTGGGACACCTTGTCGAAATCGGTCTCGTTGCTGCCAGCGATGACCTGCGGAGTGACAACGAAATGACGGATATCGACGTTGTCGAAAAACAGCTTCGCCGAATGGAACGCCGGCGGGTAGTAAAAACCGTTGGGTTGCTTCCAGCCAATCGCTGCGTTGGGCATGTAGCAGTAAGGTAGTTTGGTCACCGGATCAATCGCCTTCGGCAATCCAAGGACCAGGCCGGCAAGCCATGCGCTTTGTCTGCCCGCGCTTTTGTCCTTTGGATCGCAAGCGCCGGCTTGGTTCGGGCCGTCGACGATTGGACTGCAGTCGTCGATTCTGCGTTTGGTGATGTTGAGATATGCGTTCGATTCCTGGAAGGCCGGGCCGTCGTAGACGCTGAACATGCGTTGGTACATGCCGAAGTTACCGAGCTGGTGCGAAACACCCTCGTCTTTGGACAGGCAGAAACCACCGGGACGATTGCCGTCTTTGTCCGCCGCGCAGCGCAGCTGAGATTGCGGATTGAATGGGCCACCGTTCGATGCAAATGGATTGCCGCCGGGGGCATCGGTGTCTTGCGTGTTGCCAATGAACACGCTCTTGCGCACCAGCGCCCAGTGACCCGGGATCACATCCGAACTGGTGTATCCGCCGCCGGTAACCATGGTCAGCCCCGCCTGCTGCGAGTCGGTGATCACGCTGTCGGTCACGAGGTACCACTGTGGCCGTAGCCAGATTGCCGCGAAGTTGAGGGCGGCCCAGTTGAACGACGTGGTGTAGCGGTCGAGGATGGTGACCATGCAAGCCCCCGGGCTTCCATCGCTGCAACGTGGCGGAGTCTGGCTGCAATCCTCGGCGTCACAGCGCGTCGAAAAGTGGCCGCCGCCCTGGTCGATGGTGGCGTAGTACGCACCGGCGGCCTTCGTCACTGCCGCGACGGTGGCGGCATCGGAATTGGGCGGCGCTACGGTGGGCGGCGCCAGTGAATTCCGGATCGGCAACAGATCGAGCCGGAGCTTGTCCGGATTGGTTTCACCGCCCGGACCCACGCCTTGGCATCGCTCCGTCTCGCCAACCGTCTGGAACGAGGTCATTGCCGCCGAGCACATGTTGCCGACGAACGACTTCAGCGGCGTCATGCCTGCGCGGCCAATGTTGCTTTGCATCGACGCGTACGACATCCACTTCATCGAGCGTGACATGCCGCTGTTGGTGCCCGGCACGAGCCAGTAACACACGCCACAGGTGCCCGCGCCGACCGCCATGTTGTCCTTGAAATCGTTCCAGCCGTTCATGATCCAGAATACGGACGGAAAGTCGTAGTCGGACGTATATGGAACCAGAGCGTTGCCAACCGTAAACAGGTTCGGTGCGGCAAGGATGCCCGGCACCTTGCGCGGGTTTTGCTCGTTGTCGACAGCGGCGCGCGCGAAGACCCCAAGGTTTGCCGTCAATGTGTTGTCGGTTTCGGTGCCGTCTTCCAGATAGAAACCATGGCCGATGGATTTCCAGCCGACGTTGCGTTCCAGAACCACGTTCTGGGCGCCATGCAGCACGATCCAGCGGGTCATGGAGTCATCCATCGTGGAGTCGCGCACGAACGTAGCGCCGGGCGCTTTGCGCGTGTGATGGAAGTGCACCGGATAGTGGCCGATCTTGCCGCCCTGACCCATCTGGTAGAACTCGACGCCCTGAACCTGCAGGCGTTTGAAGCCTTGGCGCGCAATCAGGTGGCCGCCAAAAAAATAGCCCAGCGTGCTGGATCCTTTCGACGGTTCTGCAGGGAAATTGTCGTTCATCGTGTCGCCGGCGGACACGATCCGAATGCGCCGCGCGCGTCTCCGCGCCCTGGGCCTTGAGTTGCGCGTCAAGCCCGATCCTGTCCGGCACCGCGGCCAGCGAAAAGCGCGTGCCGTTGTGGGGATATTTGAGGCCTTGAGTAAGCGGAATGGTCACTGCGCAAGCGACGTCACTGGCCACCTGCCGTTGTTCGGAATGGCCCGGCATGTAGTCCGTGGTGGTGACCACGATCTGGTCGCCCGCTTTCAGCGACAGTTTGCGGTCCACGGTGAGCTGGGCGGCACCGGCCGACACTGATTTGTCGAGTCGCGCCCAACTCGATCCACTGCTGTTTTTCGCCGGATCCACACCGCATTCGGGCGTCGCATAGGTTGCGCCCTTCTTGCCGAACAGTTGCAGCGTGCCGCCGTAGGAAACCGCGAGAACCTTGTAGCCAAAATAACCGACGTGGCCTGCCGAATCCTTCGCGCTATCGAAGGCCAACGGGTCGTACGCATAGAAGTAATCGTTGGTGACATCAATGTAGCCCGGTTGCCTGGGATCGTCGTCGGCGCGTGGATATTGCGACGCCACCGCACCCAGGGCCGAGATCTTGCGCGCCGTGCCGGGTGGTACGGGCATCCCCATCGAATCGACGTTCGCATCCCAGATTGCGTCCGGCACACCGCAGTGGCCTTTGGGATCACTCAAGCACACGACGCCCAGCCCTTGCTTGTTCGGATCGGTGCCCGTCAGATCCTTGCCCCACAAGTGGATGGTCAGTGTGCTGCCGTTGCTGCCGATGGGCATGTCGGGTGTGCCGGCAATCAGACTGCCGCTGTTTTCCACCAGAACATTGGCCGCCCAGAAATCGATGTTGGCGTCTTCAAATTTCAGCACGCCGTTTGCAAGAACATGCACGTCCTTGAACTTGTAGGTTCCAGCATTCACCGTGCACGGCGCCGACACAATGAGATCGGCGCCACTGGCCTGCAATGACAGCACGCCGCCCGCACAGGTATCAGGCTCTTGCGCTTGGACTGCGCCGCCGTGCAGGAACAATGCCGCCACCAGCGCGAGCAACCCCATGGTCAGTACGGCATTCGCCTTGTTCATATGGATAATCCTAGAACCGAACCGTAAGGCCCACATTGATTCCCTGGGCGCGGAAGCTGGAACTGTGAAACGCGAACCGGGGCTGCGCCGCGCCCTGCGCGGAGGCAGCAGGATCCTCGGTGTACGAGGTGCTCTGGTTCGGATCGATCGTGCGATTGACCTGATTGCCGGGCCGTACGACGGTGTTTGCGTAGAGGAAAGAGTAGCCGGCAAGGATCGTGATCCGGGGGGTGATCCGGTAACCGACATTCAGCGCGACTTCCGGCACGACCGCAAATGTCCTGCGGGAGTGATTGCCGATATTGGTCGGCAGTGCAAGGTATCCGCCGGGAAAGGTCTGCGCCGGGCCGAACGTGAAGTCGTCGGTGACCAGCGCACCGTTTATCCCGACCGACTGGCTCATGACGCCCAAACCGAGCTTGGCGGTTCCATCAGCGAACAATCGACCCTGTTCGAAGCGTGCCCGCATGCCGGCCTGCGCGCCGTAGAAATTGTTGGTGGTATCGAAGCGGTCGGTGGTTTCCCATATATCCGGCCCGAACGCCGGCAAATACGGACTTTGCGTGCTGAGCGTGTACGTTTCGTGCAGGCGCAGGTAACGGATACCGCCGAGCATGTCCAGGTGCCACGAACCCGCCGACAAAAGTGCCCAGCGCGCATTGAGCTCGGCCCCTTGCAGACTGTTGCTCAATTGCTCCTGTGCGCTGCCGCTATAGATGGACGCGCTCGAAAGCTCCGTCGCGCTTTCTTGCAGCGTGATCGCGTCGATGTACGGAAAGAAGATGTCTGTCGACCCCGGATCGCCCGAGGCCTCGATGCCTGCGCCCCTTGAGTGCGACCGCAAACGAAACAAGTTTGCCTCGATGCCGGACTGGTCGCTCAGCGCGTAATCCACCCGGATGCGCAATCCGGGATTCGTGCCTGTGTCGACGCTCTGGTTTCCAAGCAGGATGTGCGTGTCGGGCTGCCCGATAACGCCATCGGTGACCACGGGAAACGGCAGCGGACTATCTTGCAAACGCCAGCCGAGTGCTTCAGCGCCAATCGTGAATCGCCCCGAGTCCGCCCAGTCCATCGACTGCGCAGATGTTTCGCCAACGACCTGTGCATACCCGTTGGCAAAGCAGAACATTGCCAAGGCCCCGACCGCTATCACGGAACTTCGCATCGCCATCACGCCCCAGCAGCCCCAATTTCCGCAGCCAATCATACAAGCAGTTTAGTTGCCTGTAGTGCGACAGGCAAAAGCGACTCATCAGGTAGACCAAGCGGGGCTGGTGAAGCCGATGCCTGCGAACGGATGCAGTTGTGCGCGCGTTGCGTTGCCGCTGCCGGTGGGTCGCTGGCTGCCGAACTGGAGGCGACGACGAAGGCGAAGAAGCCTATCAGCGAATGAGCTACGAATACGATCAGGCAATCGATGGAACGCGGGCGCAATGTCGAGGTCTCCTCGGCCCGCGAAAACCCCGTTCGATGTCGGGCAAGTACTTGTTTTAGCGGTGGACGAGTCGGACCCTCGCGGACTGTCGCAACGCAGGCACCCAACGGGAACCGGAATCGAACGACGCGAATCCGTCGTGCGGAAAGGTGATGTGAATCTTTGATTTAATGGTGGCCGGGGACGGAATCGAACCGATCGAACGACGCGAATCCGTCGTGCGGAAAGGTGATGTGAATCTTTGATTTAATGGTGGCCGGGGACGGAATCGAACCGCCGACACGGGGATTTTCAATTGGCGATTTATACCGTAAGTCTATGAAATTACAGGGAATGTAGTAGTAGTTGAGAGTAGCGAAAAAGAGTTTGAAATCAATGGTTAACGAAGCTTAGGGCAGTTGAGCGAAGCTCAGCACTGTACCTGTGGTGTACCTCAAATTTTTAAGCTTGCTAGGAAGCGGATCAGCGGAGCATGAACAACCCAGAGACTTGTATCTTCTATGGGAAGGGTTTATCCAAAGTGACGGCGCCCACGTTTTCGGATTTGGCGCGCGCTCGGTCGAGTAGCGCTTTGGCATCCTGCGCAAGCCAATAGTCTTGCGGATCGGTCTTGGAAAAAACATCAACCGCGCTTTGCAGCTTCTTAATGGCTGCCGCGAAATCGCCTTTCGCGAAACCGACACGTGCACGTGCGTAGTCAAGAGGCGCCGGCCAATCGAGTGGTTTTTTATACCCGACGAGCTGCGCAATCGCTGGGTCATCAAGAATCGTCGCAGCCT
>CAJDTR010000053.1_pt1 | contig 16029 bp, 13 predicted proteins | sample 7389891 | NCBI WGS metagenome assembly CAJDTR01 (sample SAMEA7055657, study PRJEB34461) | soil metagenome | biome: terrestrial ecosystem; feature: Peninsula; material: soil | place: Antarctica | collected 2016 | reverse complement strand
CCGTTGAACACGCGCCCGGCAATGTCATAACGCGATTTGTGGCAGGGGCAGAAGAAACCACCCTTCCAGTCTGGATCGAAGGGCTCGGGTTTGATCTCGCCAAAGAAATCAGGAACGCAGCCAAGATGCGTGCAGATGGCGACCATGACCAGCCATTCGGGCTTGATTGAACGCCCCGGGTTCTTCGCGTAATCGGGTTGCTGCGAGGCTTCGTCGCTGTTGGGATCCTTCAGCCGCGAATCCTCACTGGGCAGGGTGGCAAGTTGCGCCGGGGTCCGGTTGACCACGAACACGGGCAAGCCGCGCCACGCGAACGTAACCTTCTGGCCCGCCTCAATCTTGCCGATATCCGCCAGTACGGGGGCGCCCGCGGCCTTGGCACGCGCGCTCGGCTCCCACGATTTGACGAACGGAATCGCCGCGAGCACGACACCTGCCCCGCCGACGACCGCCGTCGTCGTCGTCAGAAATCGACGACGTCCCTTGTCCACCACCGCATCGTTTGCCATCAGCACTCCGCCGCAAACTCTCGAAAAAATAAAATACCGACGCGCCGGACCACATCCAGCCCGCGAACGGTCTACCCTGTCACTACTCGCGCTTGCAGGTCTTCATGCCGCGCGCGTGAATGCACAGGCCGGGTTGGCCGCAACGGCAGGGCAAGCCCCAAAATCGCAAAGCCCGAATCGCAAGCCCCAAAATAGTGTTAGTTTAACGAACGCCCCTGCACCGCACAATCAATGTCAACGCGCGAGTCACGCGACTTCCTGCGCGTGGCGCCAGCGATGCCGGGCACAACCATTGATCGCACGACCCACAACCCATGCGCATGCGTGCCTTTCCGACGCTAATTTTCATCGCCCGCTTTGCGATTATCGGACTCGCGGCCGCCTTCGTGTTGAGCCTGATTGCGCCGACATGGATCGCACGCCTGCGCGGCGAGCCCGCGACCGCCAGCGTGTCGACGCGGTCGGGCGCGACCAGTGTTCGCAGCGGCCCGGCGTCGTACGCCGAAGCCGTCGAACGCGCCTCACCTGCAGTGGTCAACATTTATGCAAACAAGATCAGCACGGCAGGGTCCTACTATCGCATTCGCGATCCGCTGACCCAGCGCCTGCTTGGCCTGGTACCGGGTCCGATCATGAAACGCCGTGAGCAAAGCCTGGGTTCGGGCGTCATCTTCAGCGCCGACGGTTATGTGCTGACCAACAACCACGTAATCAACGGCGCAGACGATATACAGATATTGCTTGATGACGGCCGCACTGCCCAGGCACAGGTCGTCGGCAGCGACGCGGAAACCGACCTCGCCGTACTCAGGATCCACGCCGATCACCTTCCCGCCATCGTCGTTCCTGACAATGCCACCGCGGAGGTCGGCGATGTCGTGCTCGCGATCGGCAATCCAGTGGGCCTCGGCAAGACCGTCACGATGGGCATCGTCAGCGCGACCGGACGTCAACTGAAGATGTCCGCCTACGAGGATTTCATCCAGACCGATGCGGCAATCAACGCCGGCAACTCCGGCGGTGCGCTGATCGACTCGCTGGGCGAATTGATCGGCATCAACACCGCGATTTATCCGCGCACACCGACCGCCGATGGACGCGGCGCTTACACCCAGGGCGCCGAAGGCATCGGCTTTGCGATTCCGGTCACGACCGCAAAAGCCGTGCTTGACCAGATCGTCAAGCACGGCCGCGTGATCCGCGGCTGGATCGGTGCCGACTACACCGATATTCCCCCCGCTAGCGGCGCCACGGCGCGACAACAAGGCGTGCTGATTATGCGCGTGTCGCCGGAAAGCCCCGCCGCGCAAGCCAATCTGCAGCCAGGCGATCTGCTGCTCAAACTGGACGGCAGCGCGATCGTCGACCAGATCGATCTGCGCAACCGCGAAGCCGCCTTCGCGCCCGGCACCAAGGTGCGCGTTGAAGGTCTGCGCGGAAATCTGCCGTTTTCGGCCGATCTGGTGCTGGTACAGCGGCCCGCGCCGAGCACAACGGGCGCGTAGCGACAGGGTGAAAAGCGGCAACCGATACAACCCCGCGATAACCCTTACATCGCTTTGTGATAGCGATCGCGCAAGGTCGCCACGCGCTGCACATAAACCTGGGTCTCGTCGTACGGCGGCACACCGCGGTATTTCTGCACAGCGCCAGCACCCGCGTTGTAGGCCGCGGTGGCCAGTCGTGAATCGCCGTTGAAATCCTTCAGCAACTCGGCCAGATAGCGTGCGCCGCCGCGAATGTTTTGCGCCGCATCAAAGGCGTTCGTGACGCCCAGATCCCCGGCCGTTCCCGGCATCAACTGCATGAGTCCTTGCGCGCCTTTGGCAGAAACCGCCAACGGATTGAATGCCGATTCGGCATGAATGACTGCGCGCAGCAGCGAGCCATCCACGCCATAGTCCGCTGCCGCAGCCGCAATCTCGCCCTTGTACGCATCAAGATTCAGCGCGGTCCGCGCGAAGTCGATCTTCGAATGCAGGTCGCAGGCGACGCAGGTCGCGATATAGGTGAACAGCACCGCGAACGCACTGCCGGCCGGCTTGATGTTGGTGTATTCGGTGATGCCATCCTTGCGCGCGATCTTGTACACCGCGCCGCGCAGGATCCTCGGCAGGGCCGAGACCACAGTGGCCGCCGCCGTCTTCTGGGCGGACTTCACCGGCGGCGCGACCACCGGTGAAGGAATCAGAATCGGCGCCGTGCTTGCGAAACCGCCCACCGCGTTCGCAAAAACCGGCCGTAGTGCGTTGCTCGCAACACCGGATACGACATCGGAAAATGCCGCCCTGGATACGACGTTTTCCTGGTACACCCAGCCCGGCTTTGCCGCTCCGTTGTCCATGGGCGGCGCGGATGGCTTCGGCGCACGCGCGACCGCAGCCGCTTTCGGGCTGTCGGCATAAGTCGATAGCACCTTGCAGTGGCTGAACCCTTTCTGCGTGCTCGTGTAGGCGATGCTGCCGTCCGCGGTATCACATTTGTACAGCACGCTCGCGCGCACCGAGATCGGAGCGGATGCGGCGGCGGCACCCAACAGCCCCGCGATCGCAATGGACAGGCAAGAACGCAACATGGACGTTATTGAACCCTTGGCTCGCACGAAGTTTCCGCCCGTTCCATCAGGCTGCCGCTGGGCGCGCGCGCAAGATCACGCAACACGTCATTGGCGATGCCCCCTTTTACCACGTAAACTGTTGGGCTTCCTAGGATTTTCAGCGAATGGCCGGCAAGCTCTATATCAAGACCCACGGTTGCCAGATGAACGAGTACGACTCGGCCAAGATGGCCGACGTGCTGAAAGCTTCGCACGGGTTGGAGCTGACCCCGGACGAATCCGAGGCGGACGTCATCCTGATCAACACCTGCTCGATCCGCGAGAAAGCGCAGGAGAAGGTGTTCAGTCAACTCGGCCGCTGGCGCGAATTGAAGGAGGCAAACAAATCCGTGGTGATCGGCGTCGGCGGCTGCGTCGCCAGTCAGGAAGGCGCGGCGATCGTCAAACGCGCGCCCTATGTGGATCTGGTGTTTGGTCCGCAGACCCTGCATCGCCTGCCGCAACTGATCGAGGCCTACCGCGCCAGCGGCAAGCCGCAGGTCGATATTTCCTTCCCGGAAATCGAGAAGTTCGACAACCTGCCCGAGCCTCGTGCGGATGGCCCGAGCGCGTTCGTGTCGATCATGGAAGGCTGCTCCAAATACTGCTCGTTCTGCGTCGTGCCGTACACGCGCGGCGAGGAGATCAGTCGGCCATTCGATGATGTCGTAGCCGAAATCGCGACGCTCGCCGAGCAAGGCGTGCGCGAGGTCAACCTGCTCGGCCAGAACGTCAACGCGTATCGCGGACCGATGTTTGATGGCAGCGTCGCCGACCTTGGCCTGCTGATCCACGCGATCGCGCAGATCGACGGGATCGGCCGCATTCGCTTCACGACCTCGCATCCGCTCGAATTTTCCGACTCGCTGATCGAGGCGTACGCGAACGTGCCGCAGCTCGCCAATTACCTGCATTTACCGGTGCAGTCGGGTTCGGACCGCATTTTGTCTGCAATGAAGCGCGGCTACACCGCACTGGAATTCAAGCAGAAGATCAGAAAACTGCGCGAGGTACGCCCGGACATCTGCGTCTCGTCGGATTTCATCGTTGGTTTCCCGGGCGAGACCGACGCCGATTTCGACAAGACGCTGAAGCTCATCGACGACATCGGCTTCGACCAGAGTTTTTCGTTCGTCTACTCAAAACGTCCCGGTACGCCAGCGGCAAATCTCGCCGATGACACGCCGGACAGCGTCAAGCACGATCGACTCGCGCGTTTGCAGGTGGCGATCAACGCAAATGCGAAGACGATCAGCGCTGCGATGGTCGGCAGCGTGCAACGCGTGCTGGTGACAGGCCCGAGCGCACGCGATGCGCACGAACTGACCGGCAAGACCGAGAACATGCGCAACGTGAATTTCGCCGCACCCGCGCGCCTCGTGGGTCAGTTCGTCGATGTGGTCATAACCGACGCGATGGCCAACTCGCTGCGCGGGCGCGTTGCAACCAGCGAACCCTTGGTCGTGTAGTCGCGCAGGTTGACCCCATCACGGCGCCTACCCTGCTCGCCCCATCGAGCGCGCAGCCTGACGATACCCAGCGAGCGGAGCATCGGTGCGACTGCGCGCTGGTGGTCCCGCTTATTGCGGCACCTCGAAACCGTTAGCAAAGATACGATCATTGGAAATGGAGGTGTTGAGCAGGACGCTCAGGGTGTTGGCGGTCAAATTCGTCACCACCAGGTCCGGTCGGCCGTCGCCGTTGAAATCGCCCACGGCGATTGAGGATGGATTGATCAGGCCACCCGAGAATGTCAGCGCGGGGTCAAAGCCCAGATTGCCGACGGTGCGCGCGCGCAAGACCGCGACACTGTTGTCGTCGTAGTTGGCCAGTGCGAGGTCGGGGAAACTGTCGCCATCAAAATCCCCCACCACGGCAGAGTAAGGATGCGCGCCCATCGCGCCTTCGCTGTAGATTCCGGCTGCCTGAAATGTCCCGTCGCCGTTTCCATACTGCAGCGATACATCGCCCAACCCGCCCCGCGATATGGCCAGATCGTTCTTGCCGTCACGGTTGAAGTCTGCAATGACAACGGCATCTGCCGTCGCGGTGGTGAACGGTCCGTGCACGGCAAAACCGCCGCCGCCATCGCCCAGATAAACGTAGTATTCGTTGCTACCGAAGCTGGTGAAGACCAGGTCGGTATCGTTGCTCGTGGTGAGCACGCCGGATGCAAGCCCGGTTGGCACGTCTCCGGGAAAAAGCGGCGCTACCGAGCCCGTGAAGAAGGTGCCGTCGCCGTTGTTTCGCAGGAGTGAAATTGATCCGCACGGCGCGAACGGCGGTCCACAGGCGTCGCCGCTATTTGCAGTGACCAGATCGGTGAATCCATCGGGGTTGAAGCTGCCCGCAACGATTGCCTCCGGCAAGGAACCGACCGCATAGGCAACCGCCGCACCGAACGTCGAGTTGCCATTGCCGAGCAGGATCGAAACCGTGCTGTCCTGGCGGTTGGTCACTGCCAGATCGAGCTTGCCATCGTGGTTCAGATCGGTTGCGACAATTGCGACCGGTTGCGCACCCACCACGTAACTGATCGCGAAACTGAAGGTTCCCAGACCATTGCCGCTGTAGATATAGACGCGGTTGTTGCCTTCCATCGTCACGGCCAGGTCCAGCTTGCCATCCCCATTGAAATCGCCGACTGCGACCGCGCTTGGGGTGGGACCTGTCGCCATCGCAAACTGTGCCTGGAAAGCAATTTGCGCAGTTGCCGGAACGCTTGCTGCCGCAAGCCACACGGCGCAGGCCCACCAAGCGTGCGCGGCCGTCCTGCGATACATGGGTGCCGCCTGGTTAACGCTTTTTATCGTTTGCATTGTCATGACTCCGGATTCGACGCCGCCCTGCCAATCAGGTCGCAACGCATCGATCTGTGTGGAGGTACGATTTTTGGCGGCAATCGCTGACACGCCGCGACAAAGATTCACGCCGCCTCGCTCTGGGTGAGCGACCGCACTGATCGTTACCGGGAACTGGGCACACTGGCTGCGTTCATGACCGCGCGCTACCCTCGTGCGCCTATGACCGACTCGATTCATCACGACTTCGCCCTCGAACCCGCCAACGGCGAACGCCTCGCCAATCTCGCTGGCCCGTTCGATGAACATCTGCGCCAGATCGAACTGCGCCTCGGCGTCGAAATCGCCCATCGCGGCAACATTTTCCGTGTGACCGGCGCTGCACATGCGGCGAATGTCGGTGAACGCGTGCTGCGCGATTTATACAATGCCACCGACAACGAAACGCTGAGCGCCGCGCAGATCCATCTGCATCTGTCCGAATCGGGCATCGACGCGCTCAACGACCGTTCCGCCGACAGCACGCAGGAAGTTGCGGTAAAGGTCAAACGCGGGTTGATCCGCGGCCGCGGCGCCAACCAGACGCGCTACCTGCATGCCATCGCGACACACGACATCAGTTTTGGTGTGGGACCAGCGGGCACAGGCAAGACCTATCTCGCTGTCGCGATGGCAGTCGATGCGCTCAACGACAATCGCGTGCAACGGCTGATCCTGGTGCGTCCGGCCGTCGAGGCCGGCGAGAAACTCGGCTTCCTGCCGGGAGATCTCACCCAGAAAGTCGATCCTTATCTGCGTCCGTTGTATGACGCGCTGTACGAGATGCTGGGCATCGAAAAGGTGATGAAACTGATCGAGCGCAACGTGATCGAGATTGCGCCGCTCGCCTACATGCGCGGGCGCACCTTGAACGACGCATTCGTCATCCTCGACGAGGCACAAAACACCACCATCGAGCAGATGAAGATGTTCCTGACCCGGATTGGTTTTGGTTCCGTCGCGGTGGTGACGGGCGACATGACCCAGACCGACTTGCCCAAGCATGTCAAATCCGGCCTGCGCGACGCCGTTGAAGTGCTGCATGAGGTTGAAGGTGTCAGCTTCATCTTCTTCACTGCCAAGGACGTCGTGCGTCACCCGTTGGTACAGCGCATTGTGCGCGCCTATGAGCAGCGGGAAAATACACTGGCGGGACCATCCTCGGCCACGGCGGATGAAGCCTGAGCACCCGATGCCGGTTCGACGAAAGCGCGCTGCACGCGATGCGACCAGCGCGATCAAGGTGTGTCTGTGGTTGAAGAACGAAGCAGGCCCGCGCGGCGTGCCGGTGTTGCGCTCGTTCGAGAAATGGATCGCCGCGATTCCCGAATTGCGCGAGCGCGAGACGTGGACGGAGGTCAATATCCTTGTTGTCGGCAGCACGGCTGGCCGTCGCTTCAACCGTCAATTTCGGGAGCGTGACTACGCGACGAATGTACTGAGTTTCCCCTACGAAGCGGCGCCCGGCGAACACACCGGCCTGTTAGGCGATTTGGTGATCTGCGCCCCGGTGGTCGCGCGCGAGGCGCGCGAGCAAGGCAAACCGGTGCGCGATCATTTCGCGCATCTGGCGATCCACGGCGTGCTGCATCTGCTGGGGTACGACCACGAAACCAAGGCGGATGCTGAACGCATGGAAGCGCTGGAACGCCATATTCTGGCCGAACTTGGCGTCGCCGATCCCTACGCGCAATAGCGCAGGACGGCTCGTGCTTTTTGTGGACATTTCTGACTCCCCTTCACCGGCAAACCGGCTTTGCTACACTGCCCCCCCGCCCGCAAGGGTTTGTACCGGCTGCAAATGAGCGAGGATCCTCCCAGTACCCCCCGAACATGGTTCGAGCGCATCAGTCAGGCGTTCTCCGGCGAACCGCAGAGCCGCGAGGAACTGATTGAGGAATTGCGCCACGCGCAAGCCAACGGCTTGATGTCCAATGACACGCTCTCGATGGTCGAGGGCGCGATCGAAGTGGCCGACCTGACCGTTGCCGATGTGATGGTCCCACGCGCACAGATGGTTTCGCTGCCGCTCGACGCCGCGTTGCCGCAAGTGCTTTGCGAGGTACTCGAGTCGGGCCACTCGCGTTTTCCGGTGCATGCCGGCGACAAGGATGAAATCCTCGGTATCCTGCTCGCCAAAGACTTGCTGCGCTGCTTCGCGGAGGGTTCGCTCGACGACATCCGCAGCTTGCTGCGGCCAGTCGCGATGATTCCCGAATCCAAGCGCCTCAATATCCTGCTCAAGGAATTCCGTCTCTCGCGCAACCACATGGCGATCGTCGTCGACGAATACGGCGGGGTCGCCGGCCTCGTCACCATCGAGGACGTGCTTGAGCAAATCGTCGGCGACATCGACGACGAACACGATGACGATGACGACAAGCACACGATGATCCAGGCTGCACCGAATGGCGACTTTCTGGTCAATGCACTGACCCCGATCGCCGAATTCAACGAGCGCTTCGGCAGCGACTTCAGCGACGAGGAATTCGACACGGTGGGCGGCATGGTTACCGCCCGCATCGGCCATCTGGCCGAGGTCGGCGAGGACGCAGCCTTCGGTGGATTCCATTTTCATGTGACCAAGGCCGATGCGCGCCGCGTACTGCAATTTGCCGTGCGCGTGCATGAGGCATGAGCGCCCGGATTCGGGCTTTGGCATTGCGGATTCGGGAAAAGCGTAAATTGGTTCGTGCATTGCATGCGATTGCGCGATGCGCTCTTGTGTTGGTGTTGTGCGCAGCGGATCGAGGCGCATACGCGCAAGTCGTGCGTGAAAACCCGCCACCGCAGGCGTCGCCCTCCGAATCGCAAATCCCCGATCCCGATTCCCGGCTCCAGATCAGCCTGCTCACCGTCGGCCCCGGCGACATTTACTTCGAGCGCTTTGGCCACAATGCAATCGTCGTTCGCGATCCACGCACCGCACAAGCCGTCGCCTACAACTACGGGATCTTTGATTTCGGGCAGGAGGATTTCCTGCTCAACTTTGCGCGCGGACGCATGCAATACCGCATCGCGGTGGATGCGCTCGACGACGATCTTGCGATGTATCGCGACGAAGGCCGCTCGATCGTCGAGCAACACCTCGCGCTGTCACCCACGCAGGCGCGCGCGCTGGCCGATTTTCTCGAATGGAACGTGCATCCCGAGAACGCGTTGTATCGCTACGACTATTTCACCGCAAACTGCTCGACGCGCGTGCGCGACGCACTCGATCGCGCGCTCGGCGGCGCCTTGCATGCGCAAAGCGAAGGCCGCTCTCGTGGTTATACCTATCGTCTCGACGCGCTGCGCCTGATGGCGCCCGAGCCGCTGCTGATGCTTGGCATCGATCTTGGCCTCGGCCCTTACGCCGATCAGCGCATCGATTTCTGGCAGGAAAGTTTCGTACCCGAATCCTTGCGCACACTGGTCGCCCACACGGCCAACCCCAACGCCGATGGGTCGGCACCAGCGCTGGTGGATTCGACCCAGGTGCTTGCGCGAGGCAGCGTGGAAGAACCACCCGCCGCACCCCCGGATTTGCGTTGGCCTTTTCTGCTGCTCGGCCTGGCGCTGGGCGGCCTGCTGATCTGGATGAGTCGAAAGTCGCACGCGGCAGCGCGCATTCCACTGGCCCTGTTTGCAGGTCTGTACGAGGCGTTCTGCGGCATCGGCGGTTGCGTGTTGCTGTTCCTGTGGCTCGGCACCGAGCACCGCGCCGCGTGGCGCAACGAAAACCTCCTGCTGCTCAATCCACTTTGTCTGACGCTGATCCCCGCCGCGTTCGGCCTCGCGCGCGCCCATCCGCGCGTGCACCGCGCGACGCGTTGGATCGCGTGGCTGGTCGTGCTCGGCGCTGCCTTCGCGCTGTTCTCAAAAATCCTGCCGTGGTTTGTACAGGCCAACCTGCACTGGATCGTGCTATTCGCGCCGATCCATCTAGCGCTGGCGCTCGGCATGGGTGCCCCGCGCCACGTTCGGCCATCGCCCGACTCGCTTGACCGCGGCCCATGACGCGTTGCTGCGAACCGCTGCGGGCGAGCCGAACACGATTGCTCAAATCCGCGGTTCGAGGGTCAACTCGCCGAGACGTCCGGGGGGTTCGCCGATCGCGATAATCGCCCTATCCAGACTGTCGCCATCAGCAAAATCATCAACAGACCCAGCCAAGTCGGCGACAGCGCCGGCACCGGTTTGACGTCAACGGCGCGCCTCAGCGTTACGGTGGCGGAATTGTTGCTGGGGTCGAGATCGGTGTAACTCCTCATGGCGAATGTGACTGGAAAGACGGCTGGCGCCCACTGTGTGTATTCGAGATTCAGGTGACAGATGCGCGTTTCGCCTACCGCCAAGGGCGATTCCTGAAAAGCCGCATAGTATGTATAGAGATAGTAGAAACTATCCTGCAAATCGACGACTGCAAGGATGATGTCTCCCTCACAATCCGACGACGAGGCCGTGAAAACATCGAGTTCGTCGTAGATCGCCGAACTCCTCACAGCCAACTGGTCCACAGGTTGCGGGCCATGGTTGGTGACCGAGATCGTGAAGGTGATCCGTTGACCTGATTGCAGATTGACACTGGGCTCGGCCGTCAACGCCACCGAGACATCTGATGGCAAGATGATCGGCCCTGCGAGCAGATTTGCACAACAGCACGTCGAAAAACCAAGCGCCAGCGCTACTCGCCGAATGTTCACGCGTCGACTCCCTACTCGAAGCCGTTGGCGAAGATGCGACCTAGGCTCGCGCGGTACTGAGCCTGGATAGGCGCAATGTCGCGGATGAGAAGAGCGTTGTTGGCATTGTTGAGTCCGGTGCGGAACCAACCGTCAACAGTAATGTCCGGGTTGGAGTAATGGAGAATCCGATTGCAGGGAACGCCGGTACATTCGTCCAGGTAAGCCATGATCGTTCGCTCGCCGATACCGGTTTCCGAATTGCGCGCCCAGCGTCCGAACGCCCACGGTTCGACGGGCGTGGGGTTTGGCGTTCCATGGTCCCGATTGTGGTTCGCACCAAGCGTGTGTGCGAATTCGTGGGCAAATACATAGTCGCCGGAGTTGGTAGCGTATTTCAACAGGGACACGGCGATCGCGTACGGAGCGAAAGCCGGGCCGGGCGGTGGCAAGCCGCCGAATTGGGGTATGTTGGCAATACCCGACACTGGACCGAGTCCCGTGGTGATATAGACAACTACGTCAGCCGCCCAATAGTTTCGAAGGGCAATGACCTCCGGGTCATTGGGTAGATTGAGCAAATCATTAGCAGGGCTATTGTCCACGGCCACGCGACGGTCGCGCCGGGACCGCTTTCCGGACCCGGTGCGCCCATCGGCCCTATCGAGCTGAAGATTTGGGTTCCCGGTGCCGATGCCTCGACGGTGAATGATTGCATTGCAACCCCACACCAAGCCTCACTGGACACCAGGCCAACGTTCAACAGTAAAGCTGCGAGTACCCTCAACGCGCATCGCGTGAACATGGACGTGACTGCCGGAGTTACCTGCCGAACCCTTGCTGCAAGCTTATGCCACTTGTACCCGCAAAGCATCTCCAACGGGTGCTGTTCCCGTTGAACTGGCTCGCTCGTGTCTTTAAGCATGCCAATCCGGCATATCCGATTGCCGCCGCCGCACCCGTCACGGCATGATGCGCGGATGGACGCCTCCTCGATGCCGCTGCCGACCGATCCGACCTGCACCGACCCGATGGTCGTCAATTGCGTGGCGTACTCGGCTGATGGGCATCGCTTGCGCGCGGTCACGCTGGATGAGATCAGCGACGTCATCGCGGCGCCTGATCAATGGATCTGGGTCGGCTTGCATGAGCCCGACGAGGCCTTGCTGGAAAAGCTGCGCGAGGAATTTGGGCTGCATGAACTGGCGGTCGAAGATGCGCACAACGCGCACCAGCGCGCGAAGATCGAGGTTTACGGCGAGTCGCTGTTCATCGTCGCGCAGACCGCGCAGGTGGTTGCCAGCAAGATCGCCTTTGGCGAGACGCATGCGTTCATTGGGCGCAACTATTTACTGACCATCCGCCACGGCGCTTCGCTGTCGTACGCGGGCGCGCGGCGCGAGTGCGAACAGACGCCGGAGATGCTCGCCTACGGGCCGAGTTATGGCTTGTATTCGGTGCTCGATTTCATCGTCGACAATTTCTTTCCAATCGTGCGCGAATTCCAGGACGAGTTGCAGGAACTGGAGGAGGAGGTATTCCAGGACACCTTCAAGCGCGAGACGATCCGCCGCTTGTACGCATTGAAAAAGGAACTGGTCACCCTGCGCCTGGCGATCGCGCCGTTGCAGGACATCGTCAACCAATTGATCCGCCAGTATCCGGGCCTGATTCGCGATGAAGTGCGGCCGTATTTCCGCGATGTGTTCGACCATGCGGCGCGCATAAATGAATCGACCGACACCATGCGCGAGATGCTCACCGCCGCGCTCAGCGTGAATCTCGCGCTGGTCACTGTCGCGCAGGGCGAAGTGGTCAAGCGCCTCGCCGGTTGGGCCGCGCTGCTCGCCGCGCCAACCCTGCTCGCAAGCTGGTACGGCATGAACTTCAAGGCGATGCCGGAGCTGGATGTGCCATGGGCGTACCACGCGATCCTCGGCGTCACTGTCGTGATCTGCGGCACGCTGTACGCGGTGCTGCGTCGGGCTCACTGGCTTTAACGCAGGACGCTGCGGGTACGCGCTGGCATTACCGTGACTGGCGCCAGCCGCCGGCGGATAGACGACGCTTGCGAGCCAATTGCCCCCGTCCGTCGGCTGGCGCGGCCCCCTGACTAAAGCCGGGCGCGGCATCACATTTCCGTTGTTCGCGTCTCCGGATAATGGCTCGGCGAAAGCGCATGGACCCTGCCGTGTGCCATCCGGGAATCGCGTGCAATGAAAGCTCGCAAGCATCTGTTCATGGCTGGTATCGCTCCGGCGGAAGTTTCGGTCATCGTTGCGTTGATGCGTGCTTCGCAAGCGTCGCTCGATCATGCGTGGGGCATCGGCACTGACGACGACAGCGTCGATTTCGTGCTGGTGGATCTGGCTGATTTCGGCGGCCGCTGCGCGCGCGTAAGGGCGATGGACGAAGGCAAGCATTTCGCCGTGCTGGCGCGTCCGGGTGAAGACGTTCTGGGCGCCGAACTTCTGCTGCATCGGCCACTGGATGCCAAGGCGATTGTCGGCCTCCTCAACCACGCAGGTGGAGCGCCACCGGCCGAGCGGCGAAAACCGGTTGATTTCAGCTCGCAGCTTGACGCCTTCGCCAGCATCCGCCTTCCTGCGCGACCGCAAGCGCGCACGCAAGTGGTGCCAGTCCATGCCGGTTCGCCCACGCGTGCATCGTTTTTGGAAGGTTGCCGTGAACGCCCCTGCACCGATCTGGATGCGTTGCTCAAACGCGGCGCGGTGCTGATCGAGCGCGAGGGCCTGCCCAGCCTGCTGATCGATCCGGTGACCGAAACCTTCCACACGCACGCGCGCCTGGCGGAACTGGAACCGTATTTTCTTGATATCGTCAACGGCTCCGAGCGCAAGGTCGTCGGCGGCATGCAACTGGTTGCACTGCGCAAGGCGATGCCCGCCCGACCGCTCGCGCGCCTGAGATGGCTGCATGCCCTGCTGCGTTCAAACGGATGGCTTGCGCCGCATCTCGATCCGAGCGCGAACTATCGCCTGCGCAGCTGGCTGCCGCTGGACGCGGACTACCACAAGCAACATCGCATTGCGTTGACGCTGTTTCGCCAGGCACCGCTGCATCGCATCGCCGCGGCGGCAAAGGCGCATATGGCCGATGTGTTCGATGTGGTGAACGCATACGACGCGCTCGGCCTCATTGAATCGACGCGTCCGGTCGAGCACGAGGCCGACAAGGAAGCCGCTGGCAAGCGCCTGCGTTTCGCCAAGCCGCGGCGGCTCCTCGCAGCGGCTGCTTTCATGCGTTGAGGTCCAGCATTGTCGATTCGGAACGCACAAATCAAATCGACCCACTCGATACCCCGCCCCGATCCTGACCGCTGGCCCGAGGCAGGAAAAGTCGAAGGCGCACGCCCACTGGCGGCGTGACCCATCGGCAAGCGCGGCAAGCGTTCATCGAAAAACTGCTACCTTGCGCGGGTCGCCCACCCAACGAGGAGCCGCCGTGAATATCCATGTCGCCTTGCAACCGATTATTGCGCTGATTGCCGGTATCCTGATCCTGATCGTGCCGCGGCTGCTCAACTATGTGGTGGCGATCTACCTCATCATTGTGGGTCTGATCGGACTGCTGCCGCTGCTGCACGTTTCCTGATTGCACGCGCGTTGCTGCCGGTCCCTGCGTGGCGGCCGCGATCATGCTGGCTAGCTTCGCAGCGCCGGTATCGATGATGAAGCCTCGCGCAATTGCGCGGCGGTGCGCGACGCCTGTCAGGTTCAGCCCCTCATGAAAGTGAGCGCCGGCCAAATCCCAATCCGATCCGGTGCATGCGCGCCCCGCATTGTGGCGGCGCTGCTGTTGTCCTGCGCTACCACACCCGCATTCGCCGCACACATCAGCGCGAGCGTGGATGGTGTCGATGGGCCGCTCAAGATAGCCGTCATGGCCGCCATCGAAGTCGCCCAGTACGGCGCGCGCGACGTCACCGCGACACAAGCTCGGCGCCTGTATGAGCACGCTGCGGCACAAGCACGCGCGGCGCTCGAACCATACGGTTATTACAACGCGCAGGTCAGCGGCAATCTCGCGCTTCAGGGCGACAACTACCTCGCCGTGCTGCACGTCAAACCTGGCGAGCCGGTCAGGGTGACGACGCTGGATATTCGTCTCGATGGCGACGCCGACGGCCAGCGTTCTGTGAAAAAAGCAGTCGCCGCGTTCCGACCCGCAAAAGGTGAACCGCTCGATCATGCCGCTTACGAAAAGAGCAAGGCGGTGGTGCAGGCGGCCTTGTCCGGCAGCGGCTATCTCGATGCGGAACTGGTCACGCACCAGGTCGACGTCACGCGGTCGGCGAACGCAGCGGAGGTGCATCTGGCGTGGAAGGTCGGACCGCGTTACCGATTCGGTGCCACCTCGTTCGAGGGCGGCCAGTTTCCGGACACCTTCATGCAACGCTACATCCCGTGGCACGAGGGTGATTTCTATTCGCAAGATCAGTTGCTCGGATTCCAGCAGCGCCTGATCGATGCTGATTATTTTTCGATCGCGCAGGTGCAGCCGGACTCCGATCACGCGCACGATGGCGTGGTGCCGATCAGCATCATGCTCGCGCCAGCCAAGCGCACGATCTACACCGCCGGCGTTTTCATTGGCACCGACACCGGGCCAGGATTGCGCGGCGGTGTCGAGCGACGCTGGACCAACTTGCGCGGGCACAAGTTGAAAGCCGAGGCGATTGTCGCGACGCGCCTGAAAACCGTGTCTGCGCTGTACCAGATCCCGTTGCCGGGCACGGACAATCACAGTTTCAATCTTGGCACCCGCTATCGCGACGAAAATACCGATACCAGCACGTCGAAAACACTCACCCTTGCAGCCACTGACTCGCGCCTGTGGCACGCCTGGACGCGCACCCTTGGCTTGAAATTCCTGACTGGCAATTTCGAGGTCGCCAATATCCAGGGCAGCACGACGGTGCTCTATCCGGAAATATCCTTCGCACGCAAACACGCCGACAACCCATTGTTCGTGCGCGACGGCTGGTCGCTGACATTCGCTGGTCGCGTCGCGCAGAAAGGAGTTCTCTCCGATGCCAGCTTTGCGCAGGCGAGCGCGGACGCGAAATGGATCCATGGACTCACCGACAATTCGCGTTTTATCGCTCGGGGTTCGCTCGGTGCGACAAAAACCAGCGACTTCAACAAGCTGCCACCGGAGCTGCGCTTCTTTGCCGGCGGCGATCGCTCGATCCGCGGCTATCCGTTCCAGACTGTCGGCCCACCACTACCGGAAGCGGATATTCCGGCCGCTCGCGCGCGCTGCGCGTCGCGTCCAAAATCGACCTGTCAGGCGCTGGTCATCGGCGGCAAGAACCTGGTCGTTGCGAGCGCCGAATACGAATACTACTTCAAGCCAAACTGGGGCGTGGCGACCTTCCTCGACACCGGCGACGCGTT
>CAJDTR010000100.1_pt1 | contig 16156 bp, 10 predicted proteins | sample 7389891 | NCBI WGS metagenome assembly CAJDTR01 (sample SAMEA7055657, study PRJEB34461) | soil metagenome | biome: terrestrial ecosystem; feature: Peninsula; material: soil | place: Antarctica | collected 2016 | reverse complement strand
GGTCGGGTGAACGAGGCGATGCTCTGCGCTTCTCCTGTCCAATCCGAGCTACGCGAGCTGGAGTGAGCCGGCGTAGATCATGCCTCGAACCCATCCGTGAAAATTCGATCATCGCGACAGGCGTCGGCTTGTGCACCCTGCACCATCACGTTGAATTCGGCGCCATTAAAAAAACTCGGCGTACCCGAACCCTCTGCGGTGATATACCAATGTCCGGGCGCACCGAGACTGCCTGCGATGTATTGCAGGCTGAAGGCGACGTCGTTCGTGGCCACCGACGTGCCGGCATTGCGCGTCACCAGTGGCGCCGCACAATTATTGCCATCTAAAAGTGGATGGTTAAGACGCACGCTAGTGAAGCCGACACCGTTGACCGCGACCGTAAAGGCATTCGGCGAGCCGAGCGGTGCGATCACCACGTTGAACGTGGCGAAAGTCGCCATGTCGGCCAGATCCTGATTTTCGATGTACCAGAGGCCGGCCTCGTAATACAGCCCCACGCGGTGATCGTGGTAGGCGCCGGCGCCGCCCCCTGGATTGTAGTTGTGCTCGACAAACGCGATCGCCGCGGCATGATTGTTGAGCTCGACGTTGTCGAGTCGCGTGAATTGGCCAACGACATTGCCCAGCGTGGTCGCGTGCACGTAATGGGTGCGCCCATCGAAGGGCGCAAGCACGCTGAAATTTCGGCCGGTCGATAGTGAGCCGCTATCTTCGCGGAAGGTCGCCCAATTCGAAGGCGATAAAGCTGTCTCCAAAACGCCGAGATTCGCCGCCATTTCCGTACCTGCGGCAGCAGCTTCGTGGAAGGGCGTGCTCAGCAGATTTTCGTTGGTACTCAGCAAACCTGCCAACGCATCGATAAGTGTGGTGGTGCCGCTGGTATTGGCCGCCGTCGCACGCTGCACAACGGCATAGTCGCCGTTCAATTCATAGGCACCGATATCGACCGTCCCGACGAAGCGCAATTCGCCATCGGCGTCGTACGTCGGGCCCAGAAAGAATACCGGAGCATCCGCATTGTTACCCGCGTTGCGCGCCGGCGACGCGGCCGTGAGGCGCGGATTCCACAGGCTGACCAGCGCCGGATTGCTCGTCACCGTGTTGGCGCCGGGAGTGAAACCATTCACTCCGTTGGCATAGACCAGGTTGTAATCGTTGTTGACAATGGAAGCGAGGTCGGAGGCGATGTCCACGCCCTCGTATTGATTATACGCAATCAGATTGTTGGCAACCCGCCCTGAACTGCTGTCGGCACCCACACGCGATATGAATATGCCGTTGCTGTTGTTGACCGAAGAGTTGTTGACCAGGTGCAGCGTCGTGTTGGTCAGCACCACGCCAATGCCGCTTTCCGTGGAACTGGCGGGGCTGCGCTGACCGACCACGGAATTGTTTTGGATATAGAGCGTATTGGCGGCGCTACCCGTGTTTTGCGCGAAAGTAATGCCGCTGATGAAACCGTTGCCAAGAATCTGGTTGCCATCGAGAGTCACCGTGCCGCTGCTGGTGCCTCCAATCGTCATCGCACGCCCTAGTGAGCCATTGTCGCTTCGCACATGGTTGCGGAAAAATGATACCTGCCAAGGCCCACCTAAACCTCTCGCGCAAACGCCATTGGGGGGAAAACTTCCGCCACCTGACTGCTGCAGCGCCAGACGGTTCTCACTGAAGATGAACTGAGGGGAGCCGGCGCCAAGGTCTGCGAAGTCCACCACGCAGGCTCCGTTGAATACATCGGTTTCCTCCAGCAAGAGCTGACTCAGCGTGTAGGTGCTATTGGTGTCGCTATTGTGGTTTACCGCCACATGACCGTGACGCAAGGTCAATCGCTGCAGGGTCACATTCATTGCGCCTGAAGGCGGAGAGTTGACCGTGATGAAATGTCCATTACCAAACACGGCGTCGATCGTCGCCACCGCTGCCAATGTCAGCGATTTCGTGATGAGGATGTTCTCGTTGACAACGGTGGTGGAACCGCCGCCGCTGTAGCCGATCAACACGGTGTCGCCCGGCGCGGCGGCATCGATGCAGGCCTGCAAGGTAGTGGTGCATGAACCGGACGGCCAGATAAACGTGCTGGCCGCGTTGGCGGAAGGAACGCATCCAAGTGCGCTAACAACCATCACTAAACAGGCATACGAACGCTGTGACATAAATACTCTTGACTAGGGCATGAGGCGCTTATCATTTCGACGAATCTCTCAGGGAGCCGGTTCCGCCGCCTCGAATCCACTGCGAAACAGGGGCACGACCACGCGGGCTGACGCGAAGTCCGTGTTGCTCGTTCCCACCGGGTTGTGTGCCCAACCTGTGACGTAGGCGTAGTCACCGGAGACGAACATTTGTGCTACGGGCAGGTTCTGAGCGTCCGGGCCGAATTCGCTGCCGAAGCGCTCGGTGCCGTTGACACCGAAGAAACGGTTGATCTGTCCGTTAGAGGCGAACATCGTCAGTGTTCCAGCATCGAATTGGTCGCCGCAGGCGCAAAGCGCGGAGGTGCCAGCGACCAAAATACGTATTCCCACACCGCGGCTGCACGGACCTCGTAGAGTACGCGACCGCCGGTGCCGAACGTCGCATCGATCTGACCCGACGCGGTCAATCGTGCAATTGCCGATCGTGGCCGATCGTTGATGTCGCTGATGTTTCCGGTGACAACCGCCCGGCCTGCGGAGTCGATCGCAACGCCGGTCAGGACGTCGTCGAGCGAGCCGCCCTGATCGAACGCGACGAATCCGAAACCGTTTGCGCCGTACGAGGTGTCGAGCACGCCGTTGGCGGACAAACGGAACGTAATCATATCCAGCCCGGAACCGCCGGTGTGATAGGCGAGGCCTCCTGCGATGAATTGACCTGTGGCCAGACGTACGACGGCGGTCGCCTCCGCAACCGGAGTGGATCCATAGGCCGGTGCATAACTGCCGTATCCGGTTCCCTGTCCGCCAAACGTCGTGTCGGTCGAACCATCCGTGTTGAGACGCGTCGCCACGGCGTACACCTGGATGTCCGGCGTGGTCCGCCCCGCGCCCGCGAAGACAACGACCTTGCCGTCCGGCTGCACGACGATCTTCGGCGTGCTGAGAATGCTGGCAAGCGGCACGAAGGCTGACGCCGCAAGCGCGCGGCGTCCGTCGAAATCGAATGTCGTGTCCGGCGTGCCGTCGGCAAGCAGACGACCGATGGCGAATGTGGTCGTCGAAAGCGGTGTTGCGTATACGATCCTGCCATCGGCCATGATGGCCAGATCGCTGACGCCACCGTTGGTTGAAGAACCCAAGCGCTGCCGTCCACCGGAACCAAACTCAGGATCCAGCACCCCATGCGAGGACAGAATGCGCGCAAGCGCGACATCGGTGCCGGCGCCGGTTGTCGCCCAACCACCGAGCAGCAGCTTGTCATCGGGCTGCAGCGCTGCGACGGTCGCGCGATCGTCCAACGATCCGCCGATGTCGAAAGGAACATACGCAATCCCGTTATCGGCTGGCACGAGGCCCCAGTTGAGATCGCGCACTCCAAGTTGGCTTGCACAAGTTGTAGAACGCCATTTCGAACCGGAATGCGACAGGAAAAAACGACGGAAGAAATATCCGTCTGCATCCTGCGGCGGTCGGACGCGTGTTGGGCATGACGCGGTTGCTGCAAGGACAAAGCTTTCAGCATCCTCGATCGGATGCTGCTGGTCAGCAGATGATCGAGACGGGGTGCAGAACGGCGAGTTTCAAACGGAAAATTACTCCATCCAATTTTTCCCTGCGGCCCGAAATCGCCGCAGGTTTGCGCGACGAATCGGTAACGCGAGGCGAACCACATTACCGATTCGCCTCGCGTTGAACTTACTTGGCAGTTGCCCAATCGGCCAATTCGCTGACCGTTACCGGCCCAACCGTAAAGGTGTCGGTGTGCGACGCAAAGAACTGGCGCACCTCAAGGTTTGCCTTGAAGCCCGTCGTGAGACCGTGCTTTTTCATTGCTGTTTCGATTTTCTTGTCCTGTTCCGGGGTATTGGCAGGACCCACTGCCAGATAGTCCCAGGAGTCGCCATCGGTGTGTGCGTACCACTGCGCTTGCGCAACACCCGCCTCTTTGTCGATGGCGTCGCGGGCTGCCATCCACTTGAGGAAATCCGTCTGCTTTCCAGTCGCAATCCGGTAGATCGACACCAGCGATCGCGGTGGATCTTTCGCTGGCGCTGCGGTCTGCGCGAAAGCAATGGTTGTTGCACCAAGAGCAAGGGTGAGAAAAGCAAGCCTGATGAGCGAACGATGCATGACGAACTCCCCGGCACATGCGTGCCTAAAAAGCCGGCTGAGGGTAGCGGATGGCGAGCGCCGGCAGGCTCGCTGACCGCAGTGAAGGGGGTCCAATGCCGCGGAGGAAACGGGGATCGGTCACGCTACGCCTGCGGACACGCATCGTCAAACGCAGAAAGGGGTGCTGTCTTGTGCGAACGCGAAAGCACCGCAGGCCAGCGGGGTGTGCCAGACTCGCCTCGCGGAGCGCGCGGAATCAGGAGAAACGTCATGCTCACGGTCGTCGTTCGTGTTGGGATCGGATTGCTGTTCCTCCTCATCGCCCTGCCCGCCCAAGCTGCCAACCTGGTCGTATACGACGATCAAAGTGAGAATGGCTTCAATGATGGATGCAGTTTCGGCGGCGTTCCCGCTGACATCGATGTCGCCAACACGGTAACGGTGCACACCGGAACGCATTCGATCCGTTTTACGCCCGACCATTTCAACGCGGTCAGCTGGTGCACACCCATTACCTATTCGGCTGCGACCGATTACACCGGCCTCGACTTCTGGGTCAATGGCGGCACAACGGGCAACCAGAACGTCGATGTGGTCTTGGGCCTTGTCGGCGCGCCGGTCAAGTTCGCAAGCCTGACCGCGCTCAACGGCGGCAACCCGATACCTGCGGCGACGTGGGTGCATATCCAGGCACCGTTCACCTCCGGCGCTCTGGCCTATAACGGACAGTTTGATCAGATTTTGTTGCAGGACGAATCCGGCGCCGTGCAGGCGAACATGTATTTCGACGATGTGTCGCTGGTGGGGCCGGCATCGGCGGCAACTGAAAACTATATTTTTGGCGACAGCTTTGAACCTGAATATATGTTTGTGCCACAGTGGGCAAACAGCAGCATCAAGGTCTATCAGCGCACGACCAATACCACCAGCTTTACCTTCGTGCGTGAGACGGCGCTCGGTGCCGGCACGCATCCCAACGCAGTCAGCTTTGCACCTGACGGCGGCTTGTGGGTGGTTGATGACGGAAACTCCAAATTGCTGCGCTATACACTTCAATCCATTCTCAGCGATGCCAATCCGACGCCCACCGCTCAGGTCGGACCGACCGGCAAGGGCGGGCTCTACGACTTGGCATTCCTGGGTGCGAATGCTTATGTCTCGTCGGACAGTGGAATATTGAAGTATCCAGTAGCGTCTATGACTGCTGGAACGAACCCTCTGCCGACAGTACTCAACACCACAGGCGGCCTACCCGTGGGACTGGCCTTCGATGCGCTGGGCGGGTTGTGGATCAGCAACTACGGTAACCCGGGCAACCTCGTACGCATGAACAACTTCACCACGGGCGCGCTCAACGTGACCATCAACGGAAACACCATCAACAACGCCGAGGGCCTGGCGTTCGATGAGTACGGCAGTCTCTGGGTTGGTGACAACAACGAGCCCACCGTGTACGCCTACGGCAGCGGGCAGCTCGCTGCCAACGGGAGCCCAGCGCCCATCGGTCAGATCAACATGCCGACACCGGGTGGCCATCCCGGATTCACCGGCTATGTGGGCGGGATCCAGTTCGACCGTCGGGGTGACTTGCGCGCCAATTACGAATACGACTACACGGTGCGGGCTTTCACAGCTACAGCCGCACCTTGGAGCGGCCCCAATTACACTTCTTATGTGAGCTCGGAGCTGAGCGCATTGGCCGGTGCGACCACCGATCCCGGCCGTGGTGGAATAGCAATCTGGCCGGTGCCGCGCACGGTGCACAGATAGGGCCCTGCCTCCAGGCAGCCGTTTGCCAGGCCAGGTGATGCATATGGTTGCGATTGCTGACGACGAGCTTGCGAATCCGCGTGCACAGTTAACTGCGCACGGCGCTCTGCGATAACTGTTCGGCGATGTCTCCGACGGATGGTTCTTCGCTGACCTGAACCAGCAGCTGACGTTTGCGGTCGTTGAAGAGGTCGCTGCCGAACCAAGCCTCCAGCGCCCTTTGCGGATCCAACGCGAGCGCGCGACGCACTTTACGCACCGCATCGGCAAGCTGATCGGCCGGCGCGCCGTCCTTTGAAATGGGTCGGACTGGATCGATCCAGTCGAATTATCCGATTGAACATTCCGGAATATCGGAGGCAGCGTGCGCTTTCGAATTGGCTCAAAATCCATCGGCGAATATTTCGTTGTATTCAAATGCGCCGATATCGCAGCGATTGCTCGCGGGCGGTGGGCGTTGTCGTCCGCGCTGGTCGGTAACGATGGGCATGCCATTCTGGTCGTCACACCCGACCGCGCCGCCGATCAGGTTGCTCGGCGGCACCAGCGCGATGGTCTGGGTCGGACCGCCGCGGTTCGCGAGGATCCCGATTTCATTCAGGGAACCGATATATGAGCTGGTTCCCAAACTATTTGCGGCGACAACGCACTGTGGCGGGATCGCATAGAACTGATCGTTGCCAAAAATTCCGATCTCACCGAAGCAATCCTCATAGTCCTGTTGCCCCGACAGATAGTTTCCAGCGACGAGGCTGTTGCGCAGATTGAATACGCCGCCGGCATTGTTGTAGATTCCGGCGCCGTCGCCCACCGAATCAAAATCCGCATCCGCCTCGTTGTAAGCGATGGTCGTGTTATAGAAGTTGGCAACGCCGGCAGAATTGTTCCAGATACCTCCGCCGTTGGTGCTGGCATGATTCGCGCTGATCGTGCTGTTGGAGACAATCAGCACGTGTGAGTTGCCGATGCCACCTCCGATTGAGCCGGTGGCCGTGTTTCCACTGATGGTGCTTGTGTCAACAGATAACGTGGCGGAATTGCCATTTTGTATGCCTCCGCCTGCAACTGCGATGTTTGCGCTGAATGTGCTGGCACTCACCGTTGCGACGCCATTGTTGAACAAACCGCCGCCAAAGTCGGTGGTGGTGTTGCCAGTGACGCTGCTCTGATTCAAATAGAGCGTGCCGTAGTTGCTGAGACCACCTCCATAGGCGTGGCCCTCGTTGCCGCTGATCGTGCACTGGGTCAGGGTCAGCGTGCCACCGTTGAATATTCCGGCCCCGATGAGACTGGCCCTGTACCCATTGCGGATGGTCACACCGGAAATATTCACGGTGCGCCCGCTTTCCACATTGAATAAACGGTCTATCTTGTTCCCATCGATGATGGTGCTGGCCGCGCCTGCGCCGACAATGCTGATCGCGGGGTTGCCACTGGTGGGAGCTTTCAGGTTCAGATCACCGCAGGCATCGTCTCCAGAATCGGCGCACACGTCGGGTAAAATCGTAAGGACATAGGTGCCGGCGGGAAGAACGACCATTGCGCCGTTAATCGCACGGTTGGCTTCCATGATCGCGGCGCGCAGGGTACAGGTGCCCGCGGTCGTGTGACAGGCGCCGTTACCGGGATTGTCGTCCGGCAAGTCTTGTGCATGATCGTTCACCGTGAAGGTCGGCGGGGGCGGCGGGACAGCCCGCGCCGACATTGCCACCGCGGAGGCAGCGATCAACAGGAAGGTACGCACCAAAATCATCAGGCAAGGATTCATAAGTCTGCCACCTCTTTGCCAATATATACGACAAGCCGGACTGCCAAACGACATTGGGCAGTCGGACGCGCACCGGGCATGACAAGGTCTCAGCAAGGACGCTGCCTTGAACATCACTCGATCACCCGCTGCAAGTCAGGCAAGGGTGGCGCGCGCGCGTGAACGCAGCTTCAACCCCTGTTCTTTTACGCATCATCCGAAGTTGTTCGCGACATGGGCTTTGCCGCATCGACGCAGCAAACGGATCACGACGGACCAACGCCTGCCTGTTGCTGTTCGCGCTGATTGAGAAGTTGCTGGGCGAAGGCGCGATAGACCGGCGTCTTGCAGACCAGCGTCGAGAACGTGCGACCCAGAAGGCACGCGGCGATGATCGGCACCACGAACTCGTGATTGTCCGTCAGTTCCATCGTGATGACGGCAGCAGTCAGCGGCGCTTGCGTCACGCCGGCGAGGTAGGCCGACATGCCGAGGAGAATCACGGATGCGGGCGCCGTGTCGGGCAGCCACTGCGAGAGGATGGACCCTTCCCCGGCGCCCACGGCGAGAGCGGGTGAAAAAATTCCGCCGGGGATACCTGCTGCCGAGGACACCAGATTCGCCAGCCATTTGCCGACGCCGAACCACGGCGTGACCGCATGGCTCCCAGCTATCAATTCGCGTGCCTGCGCGTATCCCGTGCCATAGACCGCGTCATGGCTCAGATAGCCAATCAATGCAAGGGCGAGCCCGCACGCGGCCGCGAAACCCACTGGAGAACGGCGCTTGAATGTGCCGAGGATGCCCGGCAGTCCGCTCCCGATGCGCAGGATGATCCTTGCGAACAAGCCGCCAGTAAGACCGCCGCAAACACCCGTGACGAGAACGGCCAGCCAGGCGGCGCCAATCGGCAATGAGGTGCTCATCCTGCCGAAATACGTGTAATCGCCAACCAGCCACAGCGAGACGATACCGCTGACCATCACTGCGGTAAGCAATGCGCCGCTGAAGCGGTGTTCAAAAGTACCGGCGAGTTCCTCGATCGCGAAAACGATGCCGGCCAGCGGTGTGTTGAACGCTGCGGCGAGGCCGGCTGCACCGCCGGCGAGCGCGAAACGCGAGATCGACTTCTGGTCGCTCAAGCCAGCACGCTTGCCCAGCCACACCATCAATCCGGCGCCGGTATGCACGGTCGGCCCTTCACGCCCGACCGAGGCGCCGACCAGCATTGCAAACAAGGTCAGGACGATCTTCGCCACGCTCACCGGCAGCGACAGCATGCGTGTTCTGAAAGACACATCGTCTTCGCGGCTTATCGCGGCGATGACCTGCGGGATGCCACTTCCGCGTGTTGCCTTGAAGGCACCTTCGGTGAACCATGCAAGCAAGGCGAAGCCCACCGGCGTAACCAGAAACGGCCACCAGCGTCCGTGGCCGAGCATGCGCACGAACAGGCCGTAACAGAAGTCGGCGCCCTTGGCGAATGCGATGGCCGCAAGCGCGACCAGGATAGCTCCGCTCCACAAGGCAATCCGCCGCTGCCATCGTTTTGGCGACAGCAAGCCATGGTGGTCATCGATAGACAGGGGTGGGATATCGTCCATGACTGCTCACGGCAGATAAGGGTATGAATCTCGCGCAATCGGCAAGGCCAGCAAAGACCGCGGACGGCACTCCCGATTTTCGCGGTTCGCCACGGGCATTACCACCCTTTCGCAGTCGCGTCTCGGGGCAAATTCACCTGGCCTCGATGGCTGCAGCGAGATGGGTCGTGTCGCTGCGGGTTGCAGCGAGAACCATCGTGCTCACGCTCAGCGTGGACATCCATGAGCGAAGGTTTTGCAACAACGTGTCCGAGTGTCGATACATATCGAGAATGGCAGCGGCCTCATCCTCGCCGATCGGTGCCGGGCAATCGATCAAGCCGCCCTTGTTTTGGCGCCAGCAGTTGCTCCAGATGTATTGTTGGACGTGCCAAGGTGTGAGCCCCCGGATTTGAATCCGGTAGAGTGGATCGTGACGAAGGATATTGGCGGTGATGCCGGTACCCGATAGCTGATAATAGCCAGCCAGGTGCTTGCGCAGCCCCTCCTGTTCGATCAGCACCAGCCCGCCACTATCGCGCATCTCCGTGTACGTGGTGCTTTGAAGCTCGAACGGCATCAACTGACTGGCCTGGTACCACGCCAGCACGGTCTTCCATGCCGAACCGCCCACGCGTTGGCCGGTTTCGCCATTGGCAATGGCAGCCGAGCCATAGCTCGAAACCATTCTCCAGAACACCAGCGTGTTATCGATGTTGTTTTGATCGGCCACCAAGTCTGCATGAAGGCTTCGGTAGTAACCATCGGCACGGACATGATCCACCCGATCCTGGTTCCAGTTGCTCACCTGCAACGCGATCAGGATGCCGACGACAACGACCAGAAGCTCGATGACCGCGGCCATCCAATCGTGTTCGCGCAGGCGCAATGCCAGCTTTCTCGCTTTCATTCACATTCCCCGGAATCCGCATGGCACGCGCAGTCTGACATCCCGGCGATAGTATCCGTGAAGGCGACAGGTTTCCTCGCAACCCGATAGTACAAGCGGCAAGAGCCACGTTATCGAAAATCTCGCGGATCGGTTTCCGTCCGATAGACGACTCACGGCTGAATCAGCCAAGCACGACGCGCACCCGATGGACTGCGCCATCGTCAACCAATGGCACGCGCCCAGCGGGGTCATCCGCCAGTTTCACGCCGTCCAGTTCGGTGAGAACAACACCCCGGCAGACACCCTGCGGGTTTTCCACTGTGATGTCGTAGCGCGTGACTTTTCCGTGCTTGCCGCGATGGCGAAATTTGATCTCGTAGCCCGGCCACGTATCCGGGATGCATGGCTCAAGCTGCAGGCTGTCGCCGCATTTGTGGAATCCGAGCACGGCTTCGATGCCGGCGCGATACAGCCAGCCCGCCGAGCCGGAATACCAGGTCCAGCCGCCGCGCCCGACAAGCGGGTCAACCGAATACACATCAGCGCAGGAAACGTAGGGTTCGACCTTGTAGCGTGCGAGTGCTTCGGGTGAATCGCCGTGCAAGATCGGATTGAGGATCGAGAACAACTCGCCCGCCTTGTCCCCCTGCCCCAATGCCGCGAATGCGAAAATCGACCAGATCGTTCCGTGCGTGTACTGGCCACCATTTTCGCGAATGCCCGGCGGATAGCCTTTGATGTAACCCGGATCAAGCGGCGTGCGATCGAAGGGCGGCGTGAACAACAAGGCGATCTTGTCGTCGTGACGGATCAGGCGCTCGTCGACAGCGCGCATGGCTTGCGCTGCGTGCGTTGGATCGGCGACACCTGACATCACACTCCACGATTGCGCAATCGCGTCGATCTTGCATTCGAGGCTGCTGTCGGATCCGAGCGGCGTGCCGTCGTCGTAGTAGCCACGCCGATACCACTTGCCATCCCATCCTGCGCCTTCGAGCGCGACGCGCACGCTCACCGCGCATTGCTGCCAGCGCGCAAGACGATCATGATCGCCTTGTGCCTGTGCAGCAGAAGCGCACGCGTCGATCGTTGCGATCAGGAACCAGGCAAGCCACACGCTTTCGCCATGGCCTTTCTCGCCCACGCGGTTCATGCCGTCGTTCCAGTCGCCGGTGCCCATCAACGGCAATCCGTGCGCGCCGAGCGCAAGGCTGACGTCCAGTGCGCGTGCACAGTGTTCGTACAAACTTGCCGGATCCGGCGCCACGGTTGGCAGGAAGAAGGATTCATCCTGCCCTTCCTTCAAGGCATCGCCTTGCAGAAATGGCACGCTTTCAGCGTACACCGCGTCATCCCCAGTCACCGCGACGTAGTGCGCGACGACATAGGCAAGCCAGATACGATCGTCGGTCATGCGTGTACGGATGCCCTGCCCCGATGGCGGCAGCCACCAGTGTTGGACGTCGCCTTCGACAAACTGTCGCGACGCTGCGCGCAATATCTGCTCGCGAGCCACGTCGGGCCGACTCACGCACATCGCCATCACGTCCTGCAGTTGATCGCGAAAGCCATAGGCGCCGCTGGCCTGGTAGTACGCGGTGCGGGCCCACACGCGGCAGCCAAGCGTCTGGTAGGGCAGCCAATCGTTGAGCACGATATCCATCGCGCGGTCAGGGGTGCGCACCTGCACGGTGTCGAGCATGTCATCCCAGAGCGCGCGCGCCTGCGCGAGCGCGGCGCCGAGATCCGCAGTGCGATATTTCTTGACCAAGTTCTGCGCGTCGACAGTCGATGCCGCGTCGCCGAGCATGAACACAATCTCGATCTGCTCATCCACTGCAAGTTCGATCCCGGTCTGCAATGCGCCGCAAGGATCGAGGCCAGCACCAACCTGCCCTGACAGCGGCGTGTCATCGCGCAGCGCTGCAGGCTCGCCGGGTTCGCCGTAATGGCCAAGAAATTCGCGACGATCGCCGCTCCAGGAGGTCTGCCGACCGTCGAGATCGATGAACGCAATCCGTTCGCCGAACTCCGCGCGCCACGCGTTGCGCGCAAACAAGGCACCGGTCGCCTCGTCAATCGATGTCACCACGAACGGTGCCGAACACACACCATTGGCGCCGAGCCCCCATTCGACATAGGCCGCGATCGACAAGCGGCGCGCGCGACCCGACACGTTGTGCAGCCGCAGCCGCGACAGCTTGATTGAATCGGCCACCGGCACGAACTGCAGCAGGTCCAGATCGATACCATGCGCCGTATTCGTGAACTGGCTCCAGCCCTTGCCATGGCGCGCCGTACAGCGTGCCGACGGCACGCGAATCGGCGAAGCAGTCGCGCTCCACAGATCGCCACTGTCACAGTCGCGCAGATACAGCACATCGTGCGGCGTATCGCTGACCGGATCGTTCGGCCACGGCGTGATCGCGTTTTGCTGGCTGTTGACTGACCACGCGTAACCGCCACCCTCGGCCGACACCATGAAACCGAACGACGGGTTCGCGATGATATTGACCCATGGCATCGGCGTGCAGGCGCCGTCAGAAAGGTCGATCACATATTCGCGACCTTCCTGCGCAAAGCCACCACGACCGTTGTCGAATTCGAGCGATGCGTCGAGCGTGCCAGACTCGGCACGGGTCATCGGATTTCGTATCGCCGTGCGCAACGCTGGCGGCGGATCGCACCGCTGTGACGAGGCAACTGCAGCGCCGTCTTCTGCAGTTTGCTTCCAACCCGTTGCCGTCGCATCCAGAACGACGCGTGCCACGGTCGCCAAGCCATCGCGCAAGTCGGCGGAAATCGCGTCGTCGCGCAACGCGAACACGCTGGCCGGTGTGGCCTCGGCTGGACTCTTCAATGCGGTCTGCTGGGCATCGACGAGTGCGGCGATCTTCGCGTGCAGATCGTCGGTAGCAGAGGATGCGGTATTTAGCAGCACAACATCCACGCCAAACCGTTTCGATTGCCAAATCGCTTGCGCGCGCAGGAGATCGCGCACGCCATCGAGCATTCCGATTGCCGCGATGCGCAACAGGACAATGGGACGATCGCCGGAAATTCCCTTGGCCCACAGCACTGGCGCACCGCCCTTGCCGCGCGCGAGAACATTGCGCGGCGCACGCCACGTGGCATCGCTGATCAGCAGTGGCGCAACAAGGCGTGCGTTGAACTCATCCTGCGCATCGTCAATTCCGAAACGCGCGCGCTCGGCCACAACATGTGCCGCCGCGCTCGCGAACGCGCGCTCGCAAGCACCGGCACTGCGCAACGCAGTGCCTTGCGCGATCACCGCCTCGCGCGAATCGGCCAGCACGGTCCAGAACGAAACGCGCACCTCGGCGCCCGGCGCAACGCGCACGCGCTGACGCAGACTGAAGATCGGATCGAGTACGTAGCCGGTGGTGTTGGACAGCGCTGCGCCGGGTTCCATCGCTTGTGCATGCCGCAAGCTGCGGCCGCGCCCGAGGAAGCGTGCACGATCAGTCTCATGACTTTGCGCGCCAGAATCCGCTCCATCCGCGACCGCGAAATGTGCGGCCCAGACCATCGCATCGTCCGATGCACGTCGACGGCGTGTCGCTAGAAGCATGCCGCCGCCCTGCTCCGTCCATTCCGTCTGCACAAACATCTTGGAGAATGCAGGGTGCGCGGCATCGCCGGCTGCCGAACCGAGGATCAGTTCCGCATACGACGTTATATCGATCTCGCGCGTGTGGTCACCGTGGTTGGCGAGCGTCACGCTACGCAATTCGGCGTCGCAATCGCCGGATACGGTCACACTCAGGGTGGACGTCAGCGTGTCATGGCGCCTTGCGAAATCGGCGCGCGCGTCCGACAACGTGACGACATAGTCGTCATCATCATTGCCACAAGGCTGTTGCCCGGCCGACCAAATTGCACCGCTCGCGACATCCCGCAGCAGCGTGTAACTGCCCCATGCATCGCAGGTCGGGTCCTCGCGCCAGCGTGTAACGGCGAGATCACGCCAACGACTGAATCCTGATCCCGCTTGCGTGAGCATGACCGTGTAGCGGCCGTTGGACAGCAGGCGACACGCGGGCGATGGTGTTCCTGGCACAGGCGACGATGCAGACATGCGAGTGGCCCTTCCTGGTGACGAAACTCAACACGCTATTGTGCTACAGCGCACATCCGATGACCGCATAACCCAGGCGGAACGTGCTCCGCCGGGTTCGGCCCTATTCAGAACTCGCCTTGCAGGAACACACGCTTGCGCTTCTTCCGAAGTTGCCTGATCTCTCAACCGGCGCGCAATGCAGCGGCACGAGCCACGTACGCCCGGAGCAACCAAGCCAACTGGAGAGTTCGACCGCAGCTAGAGGACGCCCCGTTTGACGGCGCATGCCGTACACCGGGCATGAAGCTTGTCGGTGATGTCAGCGATCCAATACAGACTCCATCTAGGATCGTTCTGTGACAAACAGTTTTCTCCGCCACGCGCGCCAGCGCATCATGGACGGATAGCAAGTGAACGAGGCGGCCGGTGCGCGGTTCGCCCAATAGGACATCCACATGAGCATATCGACCCAAACTGCCAAGGCACGACTCTTCCGCAAGATGCATGATCGCAGCCACGTTTTGCTGCTACCCAATGCGTGGGATGCGGGTAGCGCACGCGTCTTTGCTGGCACCGGCTCGTTGGCCATCGCGACAACCAGTGCCGGCATAGCGTGGTCGCTCGGTTACGCCGACGGCGAACGCGCGCCTCTCGATGAAGTGCTCGCCGCCACCGCGCGTATCACGCGGGCAACCGAGTTGCCGGTGACCGCCGATATTGAGGGCGGCTATGGCGTCACGGCCGATGACGTGGCCGATACAGTGCGCGCGTTCATTGCCCGCGGCGTCGTGGGCATCAATATCGAAGATGGACTGCATGCGCCGGGCGCACTGCGCTCGATCGAGGACGGCGTCGCGCGTATCCGCGCTGCACGGGCGGCCGCTCATCAAACCGGTGTGCCGATCGTCATCAACGCGCGCACCGACACATACCTGCTCGGTTTCGGCGACAGCGTGGCGGCACGTTTCGATGAAACAGTGCTGCGCGGTCATGCGTACCTTGCTGCCGGCGCCGACTGTCTCTATCCGATCGGCCTGGCGGATGCAGGCATTCTGGAAAACCTGGTGCGCACAATCGACGCACCCATCAACGTGGCCGCGCGGCCTGACCTGCCGAATATCGCCGAATTGGCGAGCATGGGCGTCGCACGGGTCAGCCTGGCGACGCGATTGGCGACTATCGCCTATTCAGCCGCCGATACAGCCCTGCGCTACGTGTTAGCGAGCGGCCGTTTCGACACACTCCACTCCACGCTGACCCATCCGGACATGCAGCATTTGTTCGAAGGATGATTGCGCTGGTTTCCTTAAATGTAGCGCCTGCGCACGGCCGCAATACCGGTCCATGTGAGGAGCAGCATCAACGCGATCAGCGCCCATTCGGAAAGTGTGGGAGCAGCCATCGTGGCGCTGCCGAACGGCGCGCAATTGGGAACAGTAATGGTATTTGCATCCGTCGTAACCGTTCCGCCATATGCCAATGCTCTTCCGGTCAAGTTTGCAAAATGCCCTATCGAAATACCCGCCGCATCAAGGATATTTCCGACGAACGTCGGCACAGGTGACAGCGCGGCGTTTGCTCCCAATGTCGTGGCGCCGACAGGAGCCCAATAGACGTCGGAAGCGCAGGCGCCACCTGCCAAGGTAACCCTGGAATCGGCCCCTGTATTAAGTGCTCCGCCCGGCCGGAAGACGTAAACGCCGTTGCCTGAGAGAGTCACCGTCGTGGACACGGTGACATTCATCGCGCCCCCGCTGTAATAGCAGCCCGGCGGAATGACTCCGGGCGGATTCGTCCCAACAATCACCTGATCCAGAGCAATCGAGCCCG
>CAJDTR010000056.1_pt1 | contig 17093 bp, 17 predicted proteins | sample 7389891 | NCBI WGS metagenome assembly CAJDTR01 (sample SAMEA7055657, study PRJEB34461) | soil metagenome | biome: terrestrial ecosystem; feature: Peninsula; material: soil | place: Antarctica | collected 2016 | reverse complement strand
GCATTGCGCGCCTGAATGTCGATGGCAGCGTGGACATGACATTCGATCCAAGCGCGAACAGTTCCGTCGTCGCGCTTGCGCTGCAGCCCGATGGCAAGCTGGTGCTGGGTGGCTTTTTTACCTCGCTGTCGCCGAACGGCGGGGGCGCCCTCACGCGCAATCACATCGCGCGCCTGAATGGCGACGGCAGTGTGGACATGGCATTCGATCCGAACGCGAACAGCTTAGTCTTTGCGCTTGCGCTGCAGGCCGATGGCAAGCTGGTGGTGGGCGGGCAGTTCACCGCGCTGTCGCCGAACGGCGGGATCGCAATTCCGCGCAACAGCATGAATGCCGATGGCAGCGTTGACATGGCATTCGATCCGAATGCGAACAGCAGCGTTAGGGCGCTGGCGCTGCAGCCCGATGGCAAGCTGGTGGTGGGCGGCAATTTCACCTCCCTTTCGCCGAACAGCGGGGCCGCCATCACGCGCAACCGTATCGCGCGCCTGGCTACGGATGGCGGCGTGGACACGGCATTCGATCCGAACGCGAACGATGCCGTCTACGCGTTGGCGCTGCAGCCCGATGGCAAGCTGGCGGTGGGCGGCTTTTTTACCACCCTTTCGCCGCCCGGCGGGGGCGCCATGACGCGCAACAGCATCGCGCGCCTGGATACTGACGGCAGCGTGGACGCGGCATTCGATCCGAACGCCAACGGCCGCATCTACGCGCTCGCGCTACAGCCCGATGGCAAGCTCGTGGCGGGCGGTGTTTTCACCGTGATCGACGCAGTGGTTCGCAACTATCTCGCGCGGCTCAGCACGCCGCAGGCCGCGTTGCAGTCCTTGAGCATCATGAACTACAGCGACGGCGGCAGCTCGATTACCTGGACCCGTACGGGGGCCGGGCCGGAACTGGCGCTGCCGCCACAACTGCTGTTTTCGCTGGAAGGCAGTACCTATGCCACCGTGGGCACCATGCAACGCATCAGCAGCGGTTGGCGCTACTCCGGCTTCGTACCCCCCCTGAACCAGAATTTCTTTCTGCGTACGCGGGGACGGGTCAGCTCAGGTCAATACAATGGATCAGGCGGCCTGATCGACAGCACACGCGAATTTTACCTTGGCGGCAACGAGGGCAACGACGGCATTTTCGCCAACGGATTCGACTGATCGCCAGGGAAGGCGTGAATGCCGGAAATGCAGGAGCAATTTCCGGCAATCGCCAAGGACGGCGTGAATGCCGGCCGCAGGCGTTCCCGACGCCTGTCGGCACTTCTCACATCCCTGTGAGTCGAATGCGGGAGAAATTGCCGGCTGAGTGGCGCCAATAGTGGCTGGAGATCGGCCAAGCTTGCAGCCGCTTCCTTCCGATCCGCATTGGAGGATCAAGGGGAATACGCGGCCTGCGCGAACGCCTCAGCCCCGCAAGCCAAGGCGCTTTCTTTCCATCCGGCGCAAAAATTCATCCATGATGCGGCGGTACAAATCCTCGCCCAGATACGCATCCTCGACGCCGGCGTCGATCGATGGATTGTCGTTGACCTCGATCACCACGCTGCGCTCACCGACTTGTTTCAAATCCACGCCGTAAAGACCGTCGCCGATCGGAGCGGTCGCACGCAGCGCAAGTTTGACGATATCGGAGGGCGCTTCGCGCACCGGCAGCGTTTCGAAGCCACCGGATTTGGCCGCGCCCTTGGCGGAATGGTTGTAGATCTGCCAGTGGCCGCGCGACATGAAGTATTTGCAGGCGTACAGCGGCTCACCGTTCAAGATGCCGATGCGCCAGTCGAACTCGGTGAACAGGAATTCCTGCGCGAGCACGAGTGCGGTGTGTTGGAATAGGTCGTCGACCGCCGCCTTCAACTGTTCGGCATTCTCGACCTTGACGATGCCGCGTGAAAACGACCCGTCCGGAATCTTCAGCACGATCGGAAAGCCGAGAATATCGGGCAGTTCCGCCAGCCTTTTAGCTTCGTCGCGATAGAGGATTTCGGTGCGCGGCGTGGGCAATTTGCGCGAGCGCAGGAGATCGTGCAGATAGATCTTGTTGGTGCATTTCAAGATCGAACTCGGGCTGTCGATGACGACCATGTCCTCCTTCTCGGCCTTGTGCGCGAAGCGGTAGGTGTGATTGTCGAGCGCTGTGGTTTCACGGATGAACAGGCCGTCATATTCGGCCAGCTTGGAATATTCGTTCTTGCCCAGCATGTCGACTTCGATGCCGAGCTCCGCGCCTGCTTCGATGAAGGCTTTCAATGCGCGCTTGTTTGATGGTGGCAGCGGATCGCTCGGATCGGCAAGCATGGCCAGATCGAAACGGAATTTCTTGCGCGCACGCGGCTTGCGCCAGAGTTTCTTGGAAAACTTGTCGAGCGCCTGCGCGAAGGCGTCTTCCTGCGGGTCAGATAGCGTGTGCAGGCTGCTCGGCTTGATTGCCGCAATCTGCCAGACCCGCTCGCGCTCGAACTCAATGCGCAAGATCGGGCATGGAAACGTCTCGAACACCTGACGCGCGAGATCTTCCAGCGCCGGATAGGAGGTCTCGCCGAAATAAAGCAGGATACCGAAGTCGGTCGTGTCGCGACCGCCCGCGGGCAGGAACCGTTGCAGTTTCTGGTTGAGATCCTCGATATCCAGACCATATAGCGAGCGGCGGCGCAGATCGTTGATCGCGCGAACCGACGGAATCACCTTGTGTCCGCGCGCCTCGGCCAGCAACGACACGTAATAACCGGTGCCGAGATACTTGTAGCTGCGGCACAGGTTGATGACCTGGGTGCGCTCATCCTCGGAGCCGATCGGCTGCTTGAGATAATCCTGCGCCGCGACAACATTGGCGGACGGATAATATGAACCCCAGTCCGACGCTTTTTCGACGACGATGACAAGCCGGCTCATGTGGAATGCCCGATGGAAAGTCCAGAGGAGCCGATCACGTTCGTTAATCGCATTCGGTTGACGGGTCGCCAGGGGTACGCGGCTGCGAGAACGTTTTTGCGGCGCGCAGTGTGACACAGGCTCGCGCAATCGTGCGGTGCTGTGCCGAGCTATTGGGCGAAGGCGCCATCCAGTCATCAATCGCGCGCAAGCGTTGCGGTCTCGCAAGCGCCCGGCTAGTCTGCGCGCCGTGTTGGCACCCGCACTAATTGACCCTTCGCAGCGCGCACCCATTCGGCGCGCGACGAGGGACGACTGCGCGGCGTTGGTCGAACTGGAAAATTCAGTGTTCGCGATCGAACGCATGAGCGCGCGTCAGTGGCGCCGTCATCTGGAAAGCCCGAGCGCGCAGATTCTGGTGGCCACGCGCGAGCGGCGCCTGGTTGGCGCGGCGGTGCTGTTTTTCCGGCGCAGTCATCGCATCGCACGCCTGTATTCGATTGCGGTCGCGCACGATGAGCGTGGCAACGGTACCGGCGAAGCCCTGCTCGAGACGGCCGAACGCGCTGCCAGAAAACGCGGTAGTCGCAGCCTGCGTCTCGAAGTGCGGCGCGACAACGTTGGAGCACAGCGGCTTTACGAACGCCACGGCTACCAGCGCGTTGGCGTGCGCGTTGGTTATTACGAAGACGGCCACGCTGCGGTGCGCTACGAAAAGGTACTGCGAGCCTGATCCACGCGGTTCGATACGATCACCAGACGATGGCCGCGATCTTCTGCGCGGTGGCTACATCGGCCGGCCGCGCGACCAGTCCGCCGGCAGCCGCCAGCGTCACCGTGAACTGGCCGCCGTCAACCAGCGGCAAGTACGCCGCGCTGCCGTAGTCGGCATCGATCCAGGGCAGCCACTGCGAAAAGCGGCGTTTGATTGCCCACAGGTCAAGTATCGGCATGGGCGAGAGCGCGACCACACTTTTCGGTGCGCTGCTTTCCTGCGCGATGTCGTGATAGCGGCCGCTGATCCGGTCGAGCCGATACAAGGGCGGCGCACCGAGCATGACCGCGCGCGTATCCCATTTGATCACGCGCGCATCGAGCTGCCAGTCATCACCGGCAAGTTCCACCGTCTGTCGGGTGCCGTCCGGCAGCGTGATCGTCACCGCATAACGTTGTGCCCCCAACACGCGCGTATCCAGTCGCGCGACCAGCGCTTCCTGGGTCAGTCGCCGATAGCCGAGCAAGGCGCTGCCGAGGAGCGCGCCGAGCAACGCGAGCAGCACGAAAATCACACACCACAATGCGCGATGGATCGCGGCGAAACGCCGTCGTCCACGCCAGCGCCGGCGCGCGTGGGTGCCTTGGGCGAGGGCAAACAGCGCGCACACGCCGGAGAACACGAACAACGCAATCAGGAAGGGCATCAGCGACATATGCGCAGCATAGCGGCTGGGCGCTCGATCGGTGGCTATACTTCACGCCAATCATTTGAGGGATGCCCGCCATGTCGACGCTGCGAACTCTGCGCCATGCCTTTGTGTGCGGACTCATCGCCTTGCCGCTGAGCGCATGCGGCAACAAGGGGCCACTGGTGAAGCCGTTGGAGCCAGCCGCCAAGGTGGCGTCTGCGGCGGCTGCGAACCCGCCGACTCCCGCGGCCGCGACGGAGCCAGTTCACGACTGACCCGATGTGCGCATGAGTCTTCGTTTCAGCAAGATGCACGGCCTCGGCAACGATTTCGTGATCGTCGATGCCCGCGAGCACGAGTTTGTGTGGGACGCAGCCGCCATCCGTCTGTTCGGCGATCGGCACTTGGGCGTTGGATTCGATCAATTGCTGACGATCGAACCTGCGCGCGATGCCTCGTGCGCTTTCGCCTACGGGATCTGGAACAGCGACGGCTCTCGCGCCGGACAATGCGGCAACGGCGTGCGCTGCGTCGCGAGTTGGCTGGCGCGCGACGGCACATTGGGCGCAGGCCGTGTCAAGCTCGAAAGTCCATCCGGTCCGGTCGCGGTCGAACTACTGGCGGATGGTCGCGTACGAGCCGACATGGGCGAGCCGCAGTTCGATGCGGGCGCGATAGGGCTCGTGGTCGCTGCCGGCGCCTTTGACGAGGCCGGTTTGCTTTACACGATCGAGGTTGCCGGGCAGGCGATCGAAATTGGTGCCGTATCGATGGGGAATCCGCATGCCTTGGTCGAGGTTGACGACATCGGGCGCGCGCCGGTCGCGGTGCTTGGTCCGCAGATCGAACTTGCGCCGGCGTTTGCGCACGCATGCAATGTCGGCTTCGCGCAGGTCGTTTCGCGCCAGGCGATCCGTCTGCGCGTGTGGGAACGCGGCGTCGGCGAGACGCTGGCTTGCGGGAGCGGTGCCTGCGCCGCAGTTGCGCTGCTGCGCAGGCGTGCCAAGCTTGACGCTGACGTGCACGTGACGTTGCCCGGCGGCGCACTCGACATTCGCTGGGAAGGCGCCGGGCACACGCTGTGGATGTGCGGCCCCGCGACATTCGTGTTTGAAGGAGAATGGTCGAAGCCGCCCACTGGCGGCTGAGGAGAAGGCAGGGATGCCAGCGGGAGGAATTCCATGGACGGATTTTGGCAAAGCTGAAGCAGTGCTCAGCCAATCACGGGGTGCAGCCCGCAACACCAATGAGGATGTCATGAGCGAACTGAGCATCAAGGACAGTCTTGACGCGATGGAAGTGGCCAGTTATCTGCGCCGTCACCCGGAATTTCTCAATGAGTTTCCGGATCTCGCGATGGCGCTGGTGTTGCCGCGCGAACAAGGTTCCGCCGCTTCGCTGGCGAGCTATCAGCTTGACGTGCTGCGCGACAAGAACCGCGAACTCGGCCGGCGTCTGCACGAGTTGGTCGAAATCGCGCACGAGAACGAAAATCTCATGGTGCGCGTGCATACGCTCACGCTTGCGTTGATGCGCGCCAGCACGTTGCCGGAAACCGCGAATGCGATCGTCGCTGCGCTGACCGAGGATTTTCACACCGATCTGGTGCGTCTCGTGTTGTTTCGCGCCGATACCGATCTGCCCCAGGCACCGTGGCTGATTGCCGAACCGGCCGGCGCTGCGGCGTTTCCCGCGTTCGCTGAATTTCTCAAGCGTGCCGATCCGTTGTGCGGTCGGCTGCAGCAGGACAAGCTCGACACGCTGTTCGGCCAGCATGCCGGCGCGGTGCATTCGACCGTGCTGTTGCCGATCTCCTCGATCGGCATGCTCGCCATCGGCAGCCACGATGAAAACCGCTTCCATCCCGGCATGGGCACGGTGTTTTTGAAGCTGATTGGCGAGGCGATTTCGACTGCGATCGCGCGGTTCCCGACCTAGGCCGTCAAGTGGACGTGGCACTCGGCAGCGCGATCGATCAGTTCCTGCGCTATCTGCGCAGCGAACGTCGCTATGCACCAGGCACGATCGATCATTACGCGCATGCACTGGCGATCCTCGCCGATTTTGCCGACGCGCGCGCGCTGGTCCGCTGGCGCGATCTCAAGGCCGACCAGGTGCAATCGCTGCTTGCCGAGCAGCATCGGCGCACCCACCATTCCCCATCGACCTTGCGCGGACTTGCGTCGGCGTGGCGCAGTTTTTTCCGCTTCCTCGCACGTGAAGGCCAGATCGCGAGCAATCCGGCGATCGGTTTGCGCTCGCCCAAGGTCCAGCGCAAGCTGCCGCAGGTACTCGATGCGGATGAAATGTCGGCACTGGTCGAAGTGCCCGGCGACGATGCAGAAGCGGTACACGATCGCGCCTTGTTTGAACTGTTGTATTCGAGCGGCCTGCGCGTGGCGGAACTGTGCGGCGTGCGTTGGCGCGATCTCGATGCGGGTGACGGACTGCTGCGCGTGACCGGCAAAGGCTCGAAAACACGCATCGTGCCCGTCGGCGCGAAGGCGCTTGCCGCACTGGCAGCGGTGCGCGAACAGGACGAGCCGGGCGAGGCCGATCCGCTGGTGCGCGGCCGCCGCGGCCAACCGCTGACGCCCAACGGTCTGCGCGCCCGGTTGAAGAAACGTGCGAACGAGCAGGGCATCTGGAAGCGTGTGTACCCGCATCTGCTGCGTCACTCCTGCGCCAGTCACCTGCTTGAATCCTCCGGCGATCTGCGCGCAGTGCAGGAGCTGCTTGGACATGCCGACATCGGCACCACGCAGATCTACACGCATCTGGATTTCCAGCACCTGGCCAAGGTCTACGACGCGGCGCATCCGCGCGCGAGGCGCAAGCGCTGAGCAGCGGTGATGTCAAACGGGCTTTCAATACGAAGCTTCGCGGTTATGCCTGTCTCCCGCTGGCCGGCGACGATTCCGGTCACCATTTTTCCCCGAATAGCTTGCGCGCCCCGGCTTAACCCCGGACCATACGCGCATGAGTACGGTCATTCCCTTCAAACCTCGCGGCGTACGCGCCGAACTGCGCGAAGCGTTCGAGCGGCGCATTCCGCTGCGCATCCTGCGCGAGCGCCTGCAACCGGGTGTCATCCACGGTTATGTCGCGGCGCTGTCGCGAGATTTTTGCCTGATTGCCGAGGTCGGCGACGCGATGCGTTTCGACGGCTACATCGCGATCGCGTTAACCGATATCAGCGCGCTGGAAATCGATCCGGCGCGCGAATTTGTCGAGAAAGCTCTGGCGTTGCGTGGCGAAGCGCTGGCGATACCGGCGGATTTTTGTCTCGATGACTGGGCTTCGATCGCGCGCTCGGCTGCCGCCTGCGCGCCCCTGATCTCGGTCAACGTGCTTGAGGACGAAGACGGCGAAATCAGCTATGTCGGCCAACTTGAGCAGATCGACCCGCAAGCGTTGGTTCTGCGCGAACTCGATCCGAACGCGGCGTGGTATCCGGACACCGGTGCGTACGAATTCGATGCGCTCGGGTCGATTGGGTTCGGCAGTGGTTATCTCGAAGCGCTGTGGTTGGTGGCGGGTTCGCCGGCCGATCCGCTGGCGCCGCGCGCCTCATTGTCCGACACGCTGCATTGACGCGTGGATATTCTGTGGGAGCGGCGGCAGCCGCGATGCCTTTGAGCTTGCGTATGCTGGGGAGCGCGAAAAAGCATCGGGGCTGCCGTCGCTGCCGCAATCGCCTGGCGATGTCGCGATGACCCATCCGCAACCCACGAACATCATCCTGCATCGCGCCTCGCACTTACTCGAAGTCGCCTTCGACAGCGGCGAGACGTTCCGCTTGCCGGCCGAATATCTGCGCGTGCATTCGCCGAGCGCTGAAGTGCAAGGGCATGGCCGCAGCCAGCGCGTGCTGGTCGCGGGCAAACATCACGTCAATATCGACGCGGTAGAACCGGTCGGCAATTACGCGGTGCTGCTGCGTTTCGACGACGGTCACGCGACCGGCCTATTTTCATGGGACGTGCTCCACGAACTGGGACGTGATCAGGCAAGAAACTGGCAGGCGTATCTGGACGCACTCGCCGCTGCTGACCGTTCGCGCGACTGATCCGCCAGTCGCCACCGCCACGCAGCGGACGAACCGCCACGGCCGGAGTGGATCGTTTGCGCGCGACAACGACCAAAATTCGTTTGACGGCGACGCGCCGGTCTGGCGGGGGCAGCGATAGCCCGGGCGATCGACAAGCGCCGCCACCGCGTGCGGTACCATGCGCACATGGACGAATCACCCACCACGCATTTCGGTTATCGCGACGTACCCGAAGCCGACAAGGCAAGACTTGTCGCGGACGTGTTCACATCGGTGGCGCGCAATTACGACGTGATGAACGACTTGATGTCGTTGGGCGTGCATCGTTTGTGGAAACGCTATTTTGTCGCGACCAGTGGCGTGCGCGAGGGAGATCGCGTGCTCGATCTGGCCGGGGGCACGGGCGATATCGCGGCGCTGCTGCTGCCCAAGGTCGGTGCAAACGGCAGTGTGGTCGTGGGCGACATCAATGGCGCAATGCTCAAGGTTGGTCGCAACCGTTTGCTCGATCGGGGGATTGCCCGCGGGCTCGACTGGTCGCAGATGGACGCCGAGTCCCTGCCGTTCCCCGACAAGAGTTTTGATTGCGTGACGATGGCGTTCGGCCTTCGAAATGTCACGCACAAGGACACGGCGCTGGCCGAGATCCATCGCGTCCTAAAGATCGGTGGTCGCGCGCTGGTGCTGGAATTTTCCACGCTGCGCGCGCCTCTCCTCAGGTCGCTTTACGATTTCCATTCGTTCCAGGTATTGCCGCGCATCGGCAAGCTGATAGCCGGTGACGCGTCCAGTTACCGCTATCTCGCCGAATCCATCCGCAAGCATCCGGATCAGGCGACGCTCAAAGTGATGATGGAGACGGCTGGTTTTGCCAAGGTCGACGTGCGCAATCTCAGCGCCGGCATCGTTGCGATTCATCGCGGATATCGCGTCTGAGGCGCGAGACAGCATTCGCGCTGGATGTTTCTCAATGGATGCGGGGATCAATCCGCGTCTTCAATAAATCCTTGTTGGCATGCGTGCAGCCTCATCGGCTGGCTTTGCCTTCTTGTGTCAACGGGCGATGAAAATCTGCGCCGGGTTTCCATTGTGGAAAACCAGTTTCGGCGGCGAGGTTTTTTCCGACCGCATAAAATGCCTTCACATCGGCAATCACACCGCGGAAATCCCAGTTCGGATCGTAGTTGTCACTCGGCTTGTGGTAGTGGTTGGCGGTGTAATCGGCATAGCCCGCGCGGCCGGCTTGCTCGCCGCCATCGACGAGGTTGAGCCCCGAACGTGCATAAAGCACGGGTACGCCTAGCTTGGCAAAGTTGAATTGGTCGGAGCGGAAGAAGAACCCCTTGTCGGGGGCATCATCGGCGACGATGGTGCGCCCTTGCGTAGCGGCTGCTTGCTCGATCAAATCGTCCAGTTCGGATTGGCCCCAACTGATGACAGCAATGTTCTTGGTCGGGCCCATCATCGGCAATGCGTCCATGTTGATGTCGGCAACGGTTTTCGCAAGCGGAAACACTGGATGCGCGACGTAGTACGCGGAGCCCAGCAGGCCGGCTTCTTCCAGGGTATCGGCGATGAACAGTACCGAGCGTTGCGGAGGCGGTTGCTGGTGCGTGAAAGCTTCGGCGATTTCGATCAGGGCGGCAACGCCGGTTCCGTTGTCGATCGCGCCGTTGTAGATCTGGTCGCCCACGAGATGGGGGTCCTTGCCGAAGTGATCCCAATGCGCCGAGTAGACGATGACTTCATCGGGATGCGTGCTGCCTGGCAACAAGCCGAGCACGTTTTCCGAACTTGAATGGGTAACCGTGTTTTTGAAATGAGTCGACAACGTTGCGCCGAGATCGGTTGGTTTGAAGCCGCGCAGGTCCGCGCTTTTCTTCAGCGCATCGAAATCCCTGCCGGCCTTTGCGAAAAGGCGCTGTGCCGCCTGCGTGGTCAGCCAGCCGGCGGCTGAAAGGCGCGGCGCCGGATCGACATCCGGCGGCAGCGATTGTTGCGCGCCGGTCCAACTGTTGATCACGACATCCCACGGATAACCCGCGCCCGGCGTCTCATGCACGATCAGGCATGCGGCTGCGCCCTTGCGCGCGGCTTCCTCGAATTTGTACGTCCAGCGGCCGTAATACGTGAGCGCCGAGCCCTTGAACAGCGACGCGTCGTGGTTGCCCCAACCCGGATCGTTGACCAGCACAACGACAGTCTTGCCTTTCACGTCGAGACCCGCGTAGTCGTTCCACTGGTACTCGGGCGCGTCGACGCCGTAACCGACGAACACGATCTGCGAATGGTTGATGGCGACCGCGGGGCTCGCATCCAGCGAATAAATGATCATGTCCTTGCGATACGCGAACGGTTCCGGGTCGCCGCCGACGTCGATGTCCAGGGTGACGTGATCTGCGTCAAGCAAGCTCGTCTCGACCATGGGTACGCTCTGCAACCAGTTGCCGTGGTTGCCGGGCTTGAGGCCAACCTGCTCGAATTGATGCTTGATCCAGTTGGTGGTCAGGCGTTCGCCGAGGGTGCCGGGTTTGCGTCCTTCGAATTCGTCGGATGAAACTTTTTTCAAGCGCGCGGCGAAATCCTCTGCGCTTATCTCGGCAGACAAATGCCCGTCTGCCGTAGGCACGACCGACGCGAGTCCGGGCAAGTGCGCCGTGGTCGGGGATGGCGGATTTTTCGATGCGGTGAATGCCGATTCCTGCATTCCGCAGCCGCAGAAAATCAGCACCAGCAAGGTCGCGGGAAGCTGCCGACCGGGAATGACGGGCATGGGGGTCTCCGCTTGCGGAAACGTCCATTGTAGGCCGCGGGGTATACGGACAATTGACTGCATCCTTTCGCTGACGGCGCAAAGGCGCAGAAAGATGCCGACACGCGGCCCCGCCGCATTCACGACGCCGCGCAATCGCTTCGGCTAGCATTGAGGCCCGCACAATCCACCGGACACCTTGCCGTGGCGCGCCCAAAACCTGTTCTTCTCTTGATTCTTGATGGCTGGGGCCATCGCGTCGGCACCGCGCACAACGCGATCGCACTGGCGAGCTGCCCGAATTGGCGTCGACTGCTGATCGAGTATCCGCACACCCTCGTCGAAACGCACGGTGGGGCGGTCGGTCTTCCAGATGGCCAGATGGGCAACTCCGAAGTCGGCCACATGAATATCGGCGCGGGGCGCATCGTGTACCAGGATCTGACCCGGATCGACGCGGCGATCGCCGACGGCAGTTTCTACGACAATCCCGCGCTGGTCGGCGCGTGTGAGGCAGTCAAGCAATCGGGTGGCGTCTTGAACGTTTTCGGCCTGCTGTCGACCGGTGGCGTGCACAGCCACGAAAATCACATCTTCGCGATGCTCGATCTTGCCGCGCAACGCGGCGTTGACAACATCGCGGTGCATGCGTTTCTCGATGGGCGCGATACACCGCCGCGCAGCGCGCGGCCTTCGCTGCAACGGCTCGAAGCGAAATGCGCGTCGATGCCGAATGCCTACATCGCGACGATCTGTGGTCGCTACTACGCGATGGACCGTGATCATCGCTGGGACCGGGTACAACGGGCCTACGAAGCGATATCGAGTGGACATGATGCGCAGTTCATCGATGGCGCGTTGCCTGCGCTGGACGCCGCATACGCGCGCGGCGAGAACGACGAGTTCGTCACCCCGACCGTCACCAAGGAATGCTGGTTCATGGGCGATGGCGACGCGGTCGTGTTCATGAATTACCGGTCCGATCGCGCGCGCGAACTGTCGCATGCGTTTGTCGATACGGATTTCAGCGGCTTCAAGCGTTCGCGCGAGATCGATCTGGCGGCCTTTGTCACCCTCACCGCATACGAAAAAGGTCTGGCCGCGACGGCGATCGCGTTCGCGCCGCAATCGATGCGCAATACGCTGGGAGAATACCTGTCTTCGCTCGGTCTGACCCAGCTGCGCATCGCTGAAACCGAGAAATATGCACATGTGACATTCTTTTTTTCCGGCGGCCTCGAAGCGCCTTTTCCCGGTGAGCAGCGCGTCCTGGTGCCCAGTCCGAAAGTTGCAACCTACGACCTCAAGCCGGAGATGAGCTGTCCGGAACTGACCGACAAGCTGATCGATGCGATCACTGCGAAGACCTTTGATTTCATCGTCTGCAACATCGCCAATGCGGACATGGTTGGCCATACCGGCGACGAAGCCGCTGCGATCAAGGCGGTCGAAGCGGTGGATGTCGCGCTGGGGAGGATCGCGACGGCGATCGTCAGCGCGGGAGGCGAGATGCTGATCAGCGCCGACCACGGCAATATCGAACAGATGCGCGATGCGAACGACGTGCCGCACACGCAGCACACTGCAGGTCCGGTGCCGCTGGTGTATGTCGGGCGCGCGGCGACCCTGCACATGGGTGCACTGCGCGATCTTGCCCCGAGCGTGCTGGCGTTGATGAATTTGCCGGCGCCGGCTGAAATGAACGGTCACAGCCTGGTCGATTTCCTGTAAGTGACGTCCGTCGCATCAGCTACTGCGTCCGCGCGACGCGGGCCGCGCAAATCGATTGCCACCAGCGTGTGCGTCGCGCGCAAATTCGCGACGTGGTTGCTGATCGGTGCGTGCCTGGCAAACATCGCGGCTGCGCAGGCGCAAAGCGTCGATGAAGCGCAGCGCAAGCAGCAGGAGCAGGCGGCCACGCAGAAACTCGATGCGGTGCGTGTGCAGATCAAGGCGCTCACCGAGCAGCAGCGCGCAGCAACCGGCGAGCGTGGCGAGGCGGCACGCACGTTGCGTGAAAAGGAAATTGCGTTGTCGGTGGTCGCGCGCGATGTGCGCGGACTGGATGAGCGGATTGCGGCGCAGCAGACGAAACTTGACGACCTCAATGCCCAGCGCGCGCGACTGCATACGGATTTGAAGGTGCAGCGCGAGGCACTGGCCGCCTTGCTGCGTTCGGCCTACGCGCTCGGCCACAATGAGGAGCTGAAACTATTGCTGCAGCAGGACGATGTCGCGGCCATTGCGCGCGTGCTTACCTACCATCGGTATTTCCAGCGCGCACAACTGAGCCGAATCGACACGCTGCTCGGCGCGCTGGCGCAGCTCGCAACAATCGACGATTCCATTCGTTCCGCAACGGCGCAACTTGCCGTCGCGCGCGACACGCGCAGCGCCGAAGGGAGCAAGTTGGAAATGGAACGCGCGCAACGCGCACATTTTGTCGCGGCGCTGGATGCAACGCTGAAGGACCAGGGAGCGCACATCGCCGCGCTCGGCAAGGATGAGTCTGCACTCAATAGCTTGCTGGAAAAATTACGTGATGTATTTGCGGATATCCCGCAGCAAATTTCCGGTGAGGCCCCGTTTGCCTCGCTGCGCGGTCGGCTTGCGCAGCCGCTTGCCGGCAAGACGCTGATCGCGTTCGGCGCTGTAGACGATTCCGGGCGGCGCAGCAGCGGCCTGTTGCTGGCGGCAAAAAGCGGCACCCCGGTGCACGCGATTGCGCACGGGCGGGTCGTATTTGCGGACTGGTTGCGCGGCTACGGCCTGATGGTCATCGTCGATCACGGCGACGGCTATCTGAGTCTGTACGGCTGCAATGAAACCTTGCTCAAGGAAGTGGGCGACTGGGTTGACGCCGGCCAGACGATCGCGACCAGTGGCGCCAGTGGCGGGCAGAAAACGCCGGGGCTGTATTTTGAATTGCGTGCCAAAGGCAACCCGGTCGATCCGCGCGGCTGGCTGCGCTAATGTTGTAATGGGGCCGCTTCCTGTTGGACCAGCGGCACGCACGATGCTGCTGGCGAGCGCGGAGCCACGTCGAAAGACGTCGCGGCTGCCGCTTCCACAGGGTTGCACCACGCCATGAGGGTCGCCCGCAGCCGGCGCTCGCGGGAACGCTCACCTCGCCCCGTGGTCCATCGCTAACGCCGTGCGCATGCGCCCGGCGCTACACTCAGGTTCTGCTCACGAGGCCCTCCACGATGTGTTTTTTTCGCCCGCCGTTTTTCCTTGCGTTCGTCGCCGTCTCGACGCTTGCGCTTGCCGCGCCGCCCACGCCTGCGCCACCGCCGGTAACGCCTGCTGTCGACAGCCCGATCGTCGCATCGCCAGACACGTCTGCGCCGCCTGCGGCGAAGAAGGATGCAATCGACCTTAACGATATCCGTACGTTCACCGCGGTCTACAGCTTGGTCAAGCAGGCCTACGTCGAGGACGTCGACGTTGCAGAATCTGACCGAAGACACCTCCGGCAGCTACGACGGACTGGGCATCGAAGTCATGCAGGTCGAGGGCACGTTACGCGTGATCGCACCGATCGATGACACGCCGGCCGAGCGCGCCGGTATCAAGGCCGGCGACACGATCATGCGCATCGACGGCAAGGTCGTGCAGGCGGACGACCTTGACGGCGCAGTCGCGCTGTTGCGCGGCAAACCCGGTAGTGCGATTACCCTGAGCGTGTTGCATGAGAAGCAAAGCGTGCCGGTCGATATCGCGATGAAACGCGAAGTGATCCGCGTCGCCAGCGCGAACGGGAAATTGCTCGAACCCGGGTACGCGTATTTGCGCGTGAGCCAGTTCCAGGCTGAAACCGGCAGCCAGTTGCGCAAGCGCATCGAACGTCTGCAGGCCGACAACAAGGTGCCGCTGCGCGGCGCGATCCTGGATCTGCGCAGCAACCCCGGTGGGCTGCTGACGTCAGCCGTCGAGATCAGCGATGATTTCCTCACCGATGGCGTCATCGTGACCACGCGCGGGCGCCTGCCGCAATCGGACTTGAGTTTCCGCGCGACGCCCGGTGACCTCCTCAATGGCGCGCCGCTGGTGGTGCTGGTCGACAACGGCACCGCATCCGCGGCCGAGATTGTCGCGGGCGCGCTGAAGGATAATCACCGCGCCTTGCTGATGGGTCGGCGTACCTTCGGCAAGGGTTCGGTGCAGACCGTGTTGCCGATCGATGCCGAGCACGCTGTCAAGCTGACCACGGCGCGCTATTACACGCCGAGCGGCGTGTCGATCCAGGCCGCCGGCATCCAGCCGGACATCGCACTCGCCGATCTGGCGCTCAAGGAGCGCGAAACCGAGCCGACACCGTCGTTTGGCGAACGCGATCTGCGCAATCACCTCAGGGGCGTGGATGAAACCGACGGCCCGGTCACGCCAAGCGCGGCAAACCGAGATCTGCAAAAGGATTACGCGCTCAACGAGGCGCTCAATGCGCTCAAGGTGCTGGCCTTGCGTGGCAAGCCCGTAGCGCCACCCGCCGACAAAAGCCAGGGATAATTTCTTTTCAACCGCAGGTTCGCAATCGAGGCAATCTGCCCTTATCCGGAGAACCCATGAGTGCACCACAGGAAAATATCGAGGCCCAGTTTTTCGAGATCGTCGACCGCTTCATCAGCCGGGCCAACACCTTGGGCGAAAAATATCCCAAGGCGCAAGTCAGTGCCGCACTGCTGTTTGCGGCGGCGCGCTACAACGCATTCAACTGGGTCAATCGCAGTATGTTGCTCGAGCAGACGCCCGACGAGGCGGCGCTCGCGTTTCGCGCTGAATACGAAACCATGTTCCGCGACAACGTAAGCAACTTGACGCAGTCGCGTCCGACCGCCTGATCGGACAGCGACATGATCGGACAATCCGCCTGTCAACCGCGCAGGCGGCGTGCGACTGCCGTTCGTGACAACAGCGCAAACCCGATGCCGACCAGGAATCCGGCAATATGCGTCCACCACGCGACCGCGCCGAAGGCCGGTCCGACGTAGGTGAAGAGCAGTTGCAGGGCGGCCCAGAAGCCGATCAGCAGCGACGCCGGGATGCGTACGAATTCGAGAAACACGCCCAGTGGCAACACCAAGCCAAGGCGCGCGCGTGGGAACAGACCCAGATACGCGCCGACGATTGTCGACACCGCGCCGCTCGAGCCGATGATCGGCGCACTGGTGCCGGCGAGGGTTAGCGCTCCGACGAGATTCGCCAACGCTCCGCCGAACACGAACAGGGCGAGGAAGCGCGTCGAGCCGAGCGCGCGCTCGGCCGACACGCCGAACACGATCAGGAACAACAGATTGCCGGTCAGGTGCAGCCAGTCGGCATGGATGAAGATGGCCGTGATCAAGCGCGCAGCGCGCAGTTCGGTGATCTGCTGCAACCACGGCGCACTTGCATCGAGCAGGGTCGATGGCACCGTACCCCAGCGTGTGAGCAAGGCGAGGCGATCGGGCGCGGGCATCGTCGCCAGCCACAGGAATACGCCTACGCAGGCGGCAACAATCAACAGCGTCGCCCACGGCGGGGTGGGCTTGCGCCGGCTGGGCAGATGGACAAACACGACGTGAGTCAGCGCCCGTCGCGCGGATAGACAAATTCCTGGTTCTTGAATTCGAGCACGACTCCGTCGCTGCGGATTTCGTGCAGGGTCACGCCATCGCCCAGATCATCGCCTTCGACGTGACGTTCGCCGCGGATCACGACGAATCGCTGCTGCGGATCGGAAGCATAGACGTGCATCGTGAGGGTCAGGTCGGGCAGGTCCTTGCGCGTCGCCAAGGGCAGCTCCCACACCATCGGCAGCGTCATTTGGGCCTTGTTCGCCGCCGTGGGATGCGCGAGCCCCGGGGTCGTTGCTGTAGTCCCCGGTGGCGCCGCACGCACGGGCTCGACCGGTGCGGACGTCTGCGCGACCGGTGGTGCGATCGGCGCAGCCGTGGGATCCGGTCGCGCGCGCGGGTTCGGCCGGATGGGCGTTGGCGGCGGCGTTACCCTGGGCCCGGCGATGGACGGCGGCGCAGGCG
>CAJDTR010000094.1_pt1 | contig 17101 bp, 13 predicted proteins | sample 7389891 | NCBI WGS metagenome assembly CAJDTR01 (sample SAMEA7055657, study PRJEB34461) | soil metagenome | biome: terrestrial ecosystem; feature: Peninsula; material: soil | place: Antarctica | collected 2016 | reverse complement strand
ATCTGATCGACATTCGCGCTGGTCGCCGAAACACTGTTGCCCTGCACTTTTGCGCCCGCACCGTCGTAGTTGAGGAACAACGTAAACGCGCTTTCGGCCTTGGAGTCGGTTTCGGGAGCAACCCAGCGCGTGGCCATATCGACACCGTCGCGCGCGAAGATGCCGAACAATTCCGCTTGCGCAACCGCGCCGCTCGTCGTGTTGTCGTTGCCCCAGTTGTATTCGGTGAGCGCGAGTTTCGTACCGGGACAATATTGATCGATCCACGCGCGTACGCGCGGGATCAGGTCCGGCTTGTCGTAATGGTTTGCATCGTCATCGTGGAGATCGGCTATCCACGACTCCGATACCCAGGCTGCATTGTAGAGTTCCTTCAGCGAGCGCAGGCGCAGCGCTGCAGTGGCAGCGGAATCGTCGTCGTTCAGCGCGACGTTCGTGCCTTGTGGGTAGTAGTGCAGATCAAGGTAATCGACAACGTGCGCGCCGCCGGCCAAGGGGTTCGCACAGATTTGGCTCAGATACCACGCGACGAAGGGCATGCCGCCGTGCGCCTGACGGTCGGTGCCGTCGATGCAGTTGTCGGCGGCTGAGCCGAACAGATCGCAGTAGCCCCAGGTGACTGGGCCCGTCACCTGCGCGGAAGGATCCTGCTGCTTGATCGCAGTGCCGTAGGCGAGCGCGTTGTTCCAGGTCTCGGCGTAGGTCGTCGCAACCGGATGCACGTCGCGGTGCGTCGAATTCCACAACATGACCTCATTGTCGAGCGCGTAATACCTCACCCCGCCATTGGCGGCGGCGCCAAATGTCGCTTGCAAATGGGCGATCCACGCTTTCTGGAAATCGGGCCCGACCACGCTCGATGTATCGGCCGGATCGTTGTTGACCAGATGATGGCCGCCGCTGGAACCATAGGCTACGCAGTTGGGTGATGGATTGTTCGCCGGCAAGCATTCGCCGCTGCCAGCGTCGGTATCCCATGGATCGACGGCTGCCGTCCACGGATTGGGCGGCTCCTGCACGCCATATTTCGCAACCGAAAAACCCGCGAAATAGGGATGATCGAGTGGGCTGTCCGCGCGCGGCGTCCAGCCAATCGTGGGGATGGTCATCAGCACATCGATGCCGGCACTGCGCGATTCGCTGATGAACGCGTCCGCTTCATTGCCGAGTGGCGGCACGTGCGCACGGTCGCTGGCGCCGGGAATATTCTCGAAGTACCAGTCGGCGGCCGTGCTGTGCACGTCAACCTGCCAGTTGTAGCGCGTGGTCGAATTGCCGCCCCAGCGCCGCAACGGGTAACCGATCTGCACCTCACGCGTCGCATCGCGTTTCGCGACACCGAAGATCAGCGGACTGAACGAGTGCACATTCGTTTGGGCGTTGACCGTGATTGCAATCGCGGCATTGGGTACGGATTGCCGCCGCACACTGTCGACTGCCGGTGCAGCCCGCGACAAGGCGATCAGTGCGATCGATGCCAGGGCCAGAGAAGCTCGAACATCGAAGTTGCGCATGCCAATCTCCTGCGGCGCCAATTATGCGCAACGCTAGCCCGGATGGTGCCATGCTTTTCTCGACGCCGTCACACTCGTCAATGCGCGGGCGGGCAGGCATCATGCAGGGCGCAGCCGACGATCCGCCGATGTCCCAACCCGAAAATTCAAGCCTGCTTGCCTGGTGTCGTCCCGGTTTCGAGGGCGAATGCGCGCAGGAACTGGCGGCGCATGATGCCGACGTCGGCGGCGGTGGCTACGCACGCGCTGAGCGCGGCAGCGGGTACGTCGAGTTCGTGGCCAGCGATGCGGTCGCTGTGAGTCGACTCGCAGCCGTCGCAACCTGGCGCAATCTTGTCTTTGCACGTCAGATCCTGCGCGTGCTTGGGTCGGCGCGAGAGCTGCCGCCGAAGGATCGATTGAGCGTGCTGCTGCCGATGATTGAAGCCGACCCACGGCAATGGATGGACGCCTGGGTCGAAGCGCCCGACAGCGACAGCGGACGCGAACTGGCCCCATTGTGCCGTGGTCTCAACGCAGCACTGATCGGCGCGTTGAAAAAAAACAAACGCATCGATCGCAGCTCGCGCTGGCGTCTGCACGTGGGCCTCAGCGCAACCGATGCCGCCTACGTCGCTTGCGCGACAATCGATGGTTCGGCGCCGTGGCCGGGCGGCATTCCACGCCTGAAATTTCCGCAAGCGGCGCCCAGTCGTTCCACCTTGAAACTCGACGAAGCGCTGCTGGTGTTGCTTGAGGAAAGCGAACGCGAGCGCTGGCTGAAACCGGGCATGCGCGCAGTCGATCTCGGCGCTTCGCCGGGCGGCTGGACCTGGCAACTGGTCAAGCGTTCGCTGCAGGTGACCGCCGTCGACAACGGACCGATGGATGCGACGCTGCTTGCCTCCGGGCTGGTCGAGCACCTGCGCGCGGATGGTTTTCGCTATCGCCCTCCCAAACCCGTCGACTGGCTGGTCTGCGACATGGTCGAACAACCACGCCGTGTCGCCGAACTCATCGCGCAGTGGCTTCGCGATGGTTGCTGTCGCTACACGATCTTCAACCTGAAATTGCCGATGAAGAAACGGTACGACGAAGTGCAAATGTGTTTGGACATCGTGCGCAACGCATTCAATGATGGCGGGCAACGGATCGAATTGCGCGCGAAGCAGCTTTATCACGATCGCGAGGAAATCACGGTGTTCGCGCGCGTACGCGCCTGAACCGCAGCTACGCCGGGGTACCGGCTGCGGACGTCAACCGCTATTCTTGAGTGGGCTTGGCGAAGGATGATTCAAACGCTCCTTCCTATTTGGAATAACGATGAAAGGTCTCCGTGCATTTCTGCCATTGCTGGTGCTGATTGCCGTCGGCATCGCTCTGCTCGCGTCCGGGGCGCTTGAGCGCTTCAGCCCGCAGCACATTGCGCAGGAGCAGGCAGATCTGCAGGCCAGCATCGCCTTGCATCCTCTGCTGGCGGCACTGACGCAGATCGGCTTGATGGCAATGTCGATCGCAACCGGCATTCCCGGCGCGATCGTGATCGTGCTCGCAGGCGGCATGCTGTTCGGCATCGTCACCGGCACGATACTGTCATCGATCGGCACCACGATCGGCGCGCTGATCCTGTTTCTCGCCAGCCGCTCTGCTTTCCAGCATGGCACGCGGCAAGTGCCCGCACTCGTCGAGCGCCTGCGCTCCGGCTATCACGCCCATCCGGTCAGCTACGCCTTGTTCCTGCGCCTGGTTCCGTTCTTTCCATTCGGAGGGGTCACCGTCGCGCTGGCCTGGTTGCGCTGTCCGCTATGGTTGTTCGCGCTCGCCACCGCGACCGGCGGCACCGTGATGGTCGCATTCGAGACTGCTCTTGGCGCTGGCCTTACCCAGGCCATCGCGCGCGACGGCGCGTTTTCAATGAGCATCTTCGCGCACAAGCACGTGTTGCTGCCCTTGCTCGGGATGGCCGTGCTCGCGTTGACGCCGATAGTGCTCAGTCAGTTGCGCCGCAAAAAATAGCGCCGCGGATGGCGTCCGCGCCCTGATTTCAAACGCGTGCGCGGCTTGCCCAATCGCGCCTTTCCGCTATGCTGCCGCGCTCCGCTTGCATCACCCAGAGGCGTCGTTGAGTCCGACCCGGCCCCCCATCGTGCGCAAATCGTTCTGGCGCGCGCTCGCCCTGACGCTTGTGGTCGCGGCTTTGAACGTCGGCCTGTGGGCAGTCATCAACCGGCCCGTGCATATCGCCGATTGGAAGGGCGAGATTGGCGGCTTCGCCTACAACCCCTCGCAGCGTTACCAGGATCCGACCCGCCAGATCTATCCAAGCGAGGAGGAACTGGACAGCGATATCCGTCTGCTCTCGCACTACACGAAACGACTGCGCACCTATTCATCGGCAGAGACTCCGCAGATTCCGCGCATCGCAAAGTTCTACGGCATGCGCGTGATTGCGGGCGCGTGGATTGGCGGCCGTCCCGAACGCAACGAGCAGGAACTGGCCGCACTGATCGCGCTCAGCCGCAAGAACGACAACATCGATGGGGCGATTGTCGGCAACGAGGTGCTGTTGCGCGGTGACACCGGCATCAAATCCTTGATTGGCTATCTGGACCGCGCACGCGCGCAATTGAAGATTCCGGTATCGACCGCCGAGCCACTGGACAGCTGGCAACGTCATCCGGAACTTGCCCAGCATGTCGACTTCATCACCGTGCACATCCTGCCGTACTGGGAACGCATCCCGCGCAAGGATGCGGTGAATTTCGTCCTCGGCCAGTACCACGAGTTGCAGAAACTCTTCCCCGGCAAACCCGTCGTGATCGGCGAAGTCGGCTGGCCGTCCAACGGCGACCGCAAGGAATACGCGCAACCCTCGCTTGCCAACGAGGCACATTTTCTACGCGACTGGTTCAACGTCGCTGCCGGAAACAAGATCGACTACTACGTGATGGAGGCGATGGACCAGCCCTGGAAGGAAGCGCTCGGCGGCCGCGCCGAAGCGTACTGGGGCATGTTCAACGCCAACCGCGAGCAGAAGTTCGCCTTCAGCGGCACCGTGATCGAAGACCCGAACTGGCCGTGGAAGGCCGGCATCGCTTCCTTGCTCGCGCTGATCCCGATGTTCTGGTTCGCGCGTCATTTCATCCGCTTCCGTCCCACCGGCATCGCGTTTTTTCTTGCGCTGATCCAGTTGTCCGCGTCGATTCTGGTGTGGATGGCCACCCTGCCCTACGATTTTTACCTCGACCCGTTCGACTGGGCCATGCTGGTGCTGCTGTTCCCTGCCCAGCTCGCGATCATCCTGATCCTGCTGATCAACGGCTTCGAGTTCACCGAGGTTTTGTGGCGGCCGCGCTGGCTGCGCGAGTTCAAGATGCTCGAGCCCTCGCCCGGCGAAGCGCAACCGTTCGTGTCGATCCATCTTGCCTGCTACAACGAACCGCCGGAGATGGTGATCCTCACCCTCCAATCGCTGGCGGCACTCGACTACGAAAACTACGAAGTGCTGGTGATCGACAACAACACCAAGCGCGAGGAAGTGTGGAAACCGGTTGAGGCACACTGCATGAAACTTGGCAGCCGCTTCCGTTTTTTCCATCTCGAAGCATGGCCCGGCTTCAAGGCAGGCGCGCTCAATTATGGGCTCACGCAAACCGATGCGCGCGCCGAGGTCGTCGCCGTGGTCGATGCCGATTACGAAGTGCGCGCCGACTGGCTGCGCGCGCTGACCGGCTATTTTCTCGATCCGAATGTTGCCGTGGTGCAATGCCCGCAAGCGCATCGCGATTACGAGCACAACGCGTTCCGGCGCATGACCAACTGGGAATACGACGGCTTCTTCCGCATTGGCATGCACCACCGCAACGAACGCAACGCGATCATCCAGCACGGCACCATGACGATGGTGCGCAAAACCGCGCTGGCAGACACCGGCGCGTGGTCGGAATGGACGATCTGCGAAGACGCCGAACTCGGCCTGCGCCTGATGCGCGAAGGCTACGACCTGGTCTATGTCGACGAGGTCATGGGCCGCGGCCTGACGCCGGCCGACTTTACGGCGTACAAATCGCAGCGCTATCGCTGGGCCTTCGGCGCGATGCAGATCATGAAGGCGCGCCTGGGCTGGATGACGTCCAAATCATCAGGCCTGACGCGTGGTCAGCGCTTTCATTTCCTCACCGGCTGGTTCTCGTGGTTCGGCGACGCGCTGCATCTGGTGTTCACGCTGATGGCGATGCTGTGGACACTCGGCATGGTGCTCGCGCCGAAATACTTCACCTTGCCGATGTACCTGTTTCTGGTGCCGCTGATCGCCTTTTTCGTGTTCAAGGCGGCATTTGGCATCATTCTCTATCGCGTGCGCGTGCCCTGTTCGTGGAAGGACACCATCGCCGCATCGGTGGCGAGCATGGGATTGAGCCACGCCATCGCGCGCGGCATCTTCCTGGGTCTCGCACGCAAGAAAGGGGAATTCGTGCGCACCGCCAAGAGCCGCCGCATCGGCAAGAAACCCAACCCGTTCACGTCGGTCAGCGAAGAGATGCTGCTGTTCCTCGCGCTGATCGCCTGCGTCGTCGGCATGATCAACTCATCCAGGACGTTTGTGGATCACGATTCTGGCCGCGCAGGCAATTCCGTATGGGTCGGCACTGATCGGCGCATGGGTCGCGCATCGGTCGGGCGATGCGGTGGGATGAGTAGCATCACATTGAGTTTGCGGGTGGCTCGTCGTGCCCCGCCGGGCGCAGCGGCGCAGGCGTCGATATCGAGAGCGAACTCAGAGTTCTACCTGCCCCGCACTACTCCCCGGTCGCGAAATTCGAATCCGATGCCTGCCCTGGTGCATTTGGCAGTGGCGCGATCAGCCGTGGCTTACGCGAGCGATCAAAATGATGCATTCTGGCTGGATGGTAGCGCTCCGCATCCCTCTCATCGCCACACTGCTTGCCCTGGGAATCAGTGCTCACGCCCAAGCAGCGCCGACCACCGCCGTTGAGACGCGCGCGGCCCCTGTGACCGCGATTGCTACGAAAACCAGGGCGACCGAAGATGCGGATATCGCCGATCGGATACGCAGTATATTCTCGGAAATAGTGGCTCTCAAGGCGGTTCAAGTGCAGGTTTCCGCCGGCGTTGTGACGCTTAGCGGCCCCGTCCCAACCTCTGAAGACATCAAGCGCGCTGAAGGAATCGCCAGTCGCGTGTCCGGAGTTGTCACCGTCCAGAATGACGTCACACGCGATCTAAACGTCAACACCAATCTCAAGCCTGCGCTTGGCCAGTTCCAACAGGACATACGTGGGCGCTCGCGATCGGGCTGGCAATCGGATTTCTTGGATACCTGCTCGCATCCTTCGAAAGCCTCTGGCGATGGGTGATGCCGAACGCGTTCCTTGCCGAACTGGCCGCGACGTTCATCCGGATCGTGTTCATTATCCTGGGCATCATCGCGATATTGGAGGTTCTCGGGGCGACAGCGCTCTTGGGCGGTGTGCTGGGAGGCGCTGGGGTCGTCGGCATTGCGATCGGCTTCGCGGTTCGCGATAACATCGCCAATTATGTTTCCAGCATCATGCTCAGCTTGCGCCAACCGTTTCGCGCCAACGAACATGTTGTGATCGAAGGGAATGAGGGACGGGTCGTCCGTCTTACATCGCGCGCCACGTTATTGATGACGCTTGATGGCAATCACTTGCGCATTCCGAACTCGATCGTCTTCAAAGCGGTGATCCTCAATTACACACGCAATTCTGAGCGCCGGTTTACCTTCGATCTGGGCGTCGATGCCAAGGATGATCCGGTCGCAGCTATGGCCGTCGGGCTCGCAGCGGTGAACGCGCTGAAGTGCGTTCTCGATACGCCCAAGGCAACAGCCATCATCCAGGATGTGGGCGATTCCAACATTCTGTTGCGGTTCTTCGGGTGGGTGGACCAAGCGGAAACCGATTTCCTCAAAGGCCGCAGTCTCGCAATCAATGCGGCGGCGCATGCGTTGACGAGTTCGGGCTTCGCGCTGCCAGAGCCAATCTATCGCCTGCGCTTCGATGAGAGTGCGCCATTGCCCTTCAAAAGTGCGGATTCACCTGCCGTGAGGAAGCAAGATCACGACAAGGCCGTACCGGGCGCCTTGAATTCCGATGAAAATACCAGCCCGGATATGCATGTTGAACAGCTGGTGACCGAGGAACGAGCCGAAACCGGCAAGGAAGATTTGCTCGACAGCAACCGGCCTATTGAGTGACCGCATGCATAGCGTCCAATGCAACTGTTCACGATGGATGACTGGTAGTCAAACGCATTGGCCATGCTGAGGCTGCTGATGGTGTGCCACGGCGGCGTCGTGCGTCCTAGGCGACCTCTAGGAATGAAGTACTCCAGCCCCATTACTTTGCGTCCGCGCGGTTGAAGCTCTTATTAAGCCGCTGGTTGCGGCATGATGTCGGCACTTTCCGTGGCAAGTCGCCATATCCGTCATCCTTGCCAATTTCCCGCCACCGCGCTCCCGCCGACGCTGCGCGTGGATGTCTGGCACGCGTGTTCCCATCGCCCAAGATGCGGTCCTCTCCTGACTGCTCTGGGACAACCAGCACGGCTACACTCCACCTTGTACTGCGCCAGCCCGATGCTGTTCGAGCAGCACAGGCTAACCGACGAAGCGAGATAAGCCAGATCATGACCTCAGTTATGGGGAACGCAATTCGAGGGCAAGGTCACAAGTGGTTTTTCATTGTGGTTCTTGTTTTCGCTGCAACGATGGGGGTTCCATCGCGCGCCGAAGATCGGACGCCGGAGTTCACGCCGGCCGAGGGGTTCAGCGGCTACAGTGAAGGGAACGGTTCGCTCAAGATGCTTTTTGGCAAATCGCGTCCGTTTCATGTGGACAGTCACGGTTACGAACAAGCCAATGGAACATTTCGGCTCGATCAGACCGTAACCTTCCAAGGCCAGCCGCCCCAAGTTCGCGTCTGGCTTTTGGGAACCACCCGTCCAAATCATTACGAGGGAACCCTGAGCGATGCTGCAGGCCGCGCCTCGGGCTTCACCATTGGCGCCCGCCTGTTTCTGCATTACCGGGTCAAGGGACCCCTGGTCATGCATCAAGCGCTCGAACTGATGCCTGATGGCAAGATCATCAACAACATCGGCACGATCACGTTACTGGGAATCCCCATTGGCCATCTGCACGAGACAATTACCCGCCAGAATCCTGGCGCTTGATGCGTTGCCGCAAAGGTTCCGCCCCACTGGTCATCGAGCGGTTCCCTTCATTGCGTAGTGCTGTCAGTGCCTGCCGTAATGCAACGTTGTCAGACTGCATTTTCGTTCGGTGCTGCGCATGTCCACAAATCCGAGCATGGGTTCACCGATAAAAATGTTGCAATTTGCAAAGCGGTACATATTCTGGACTGGAGTCGTTACGCTGGCAGGCGCAATCCTCCACGTTGCAATCTTGTTCGGCGGCCCCGATTGGTACGCCTTGTTCGGCGCCCCGCAAGGTTTGGTCACCCTGGCTCGCGCGGGCAGTCTTCGCGCACCCATCAGTTGCCTGGTCATTGCCGCAATCTTGCTGGTGTTCGCGGCCTATGCTTTTTCTGGCGCGGGCATCATTCGTCGCTTGCCATTCTTGCGTCTGGGATTGGCGTCCATCGCCAGTGTGCTGCTATTGCGCGGCGTGCTGTTCGTGCCTTTGATTATTTGGCGTCCAGGCGTTCTGACCCGCATCTGCGACTGCCGCAGGGTGGATATCTTCATCATCGTCACCTCCGTTGTCTGTCTCGCGTTGGGCGCAGGGTTCGCGCTGGGAGCGCTGGTGACGCCGTACAATTGGTCCACGCGGAGGCGCGAAAATCGGCGCTCCGCTTTCCCTGGTGGTTAAGACGCGCATGACAGACTCTCGCGATCAGAACGCTATCGACTCGCTGATTCAGCGGTTCTTTGCCGCTTTCGACAACCGGGACGGTAATGATCGAGCTGTTCGCGGAAAAGGCTGTCATTGCACGGTGTGACGATGTCCGCTGCGATCTGTATTCACCCGAAGAATTCGCAACGCCGCGCGCCGCCCTGCTTGCCAACGGCGAGCTGACCAAATTCCACGAATGGGAAGAAACGTCCTCGACTCAAATAGTCGGCGCTATCGCAAACCGGACGTCTCGCTACGCGAAATCCGGGCTGCATGCCGGCGCAGCTTACGCGGGGACCGGCACAAAATTTTTCCAGCTAGCCAGGTTCGCGGCCCACTGGCGAATCGTTGCCTTGTCCTGGGCTGACGACAGCACTCAAAAAATCATTTGAGCCGAAAGTGCTTCGCCACGCGGGGCGAGACGCGTCAGGATTTCGAGAACGGATTGAGCAATCGCTGCATCAGGGACGGCGGTCGCGCATCATCGCGCTCGCGTGGTGGCCGTGGCTGCCATTGAATCAGGCCGATTGCGTCGCAGGCATTGATGAAGTCGAATACTTCGGCCATTGGCACGCCGGCCGTGGCTGCGGCTTCGTGCAGGCGCACGGGCTGCAGCAGGGCGGCCGCGAGACGCGAATGACCATCCGCCTCGTCGTCCATCCCGCTCCATTGGGTGAGCCGATAAATGCCGCCCGGATCGAGATGGCGCGCCAGTTCGCCGCCCGAATGCAGCAACACATCGAGCCACACCAGCCGGGAATATTCCACGGTCGTTTGCGTTTCGCGGATGTCGGCAAGTTCTGCGGTCGTCAGGCCCTGCCAGTCGCACAAACGCCAGCGCGCGTGGCAATACGGTGCGAGCTCGCCGAGAGCGGCCGGCGCGTGCGCGATCCTGTTTTTAGGATCGAGCGTCAACGGCGGCGCCCCGGGCAGCGCATAGCGCGCCGGCATCTGCAACAACGCATCGGCCAGGTATTCGCGCAGACTGCGCGGCGCGGTATCAAGCAACATGCTTTCTCGCGTCGGGTATTTGCGCGCGCTGGATGAATCGTTTGTCCCATGGGGTGCAGGCGGGGCATCGCGCATGCATTCGTCATAATCCGAGGTGCGCGACGCATCGAGCAGCGGCGACAAGTGCATCGGCGCTGATGGCCGCTCATGTTCGTCACGCAGTTCGATCGGTTCCGTGCGCAGGATTTCATCCAACCCCAGGGCGGGCGAGGTCCTGGCGTACGCGCCAACCTGCGCGGGCGCGGCGGATTCGTCTCCAAGATCGCGCGTGTAGAAATCGTCGCTGTTCGCGCCGATCATCATGCGCGGCACCGCGGCATTGCCCGCGCGGTTGAGAACTGCGATGACATTGGCGAAGGTCAGCGGACGCGGCAACACGAGATCGGCATCGGCCAACGGCGCATCCGAGAAAATTGCGTAGCGCATGCCGGCGCCCTGCGCGCGCGTACGGGCCATTTGCCCGGCAAACGACCGCGTATCAACGACGAGCAGGTCGGCGGTGCCCTCGTCACCCCATTCCCACTGGTGATCGAGAGCCGAAGCGCCCTTGCGCATGAGCAGGCGCAAATGGGCCGTTTCGGCCTCGGATACGCCAATGATCGCAATGGTCTTTTGACTCACGATGTTTCCCGGCGCCGGCTTTGGGCAGTGGACGACCTATCTTATGCCAAACGCACTCGAACGTCGGCATCCACTGCGTATATCGGCACCTGATCGCGTTTGGCGTGGACCGATTCAGGCGCGGACGGATTTGGGGGTGACGCGCTTTTTCGCCGGCGCCTTCTTTGCAACCGCACGCGGCTTGCGCTTGGGTTTGAGCATGGTGCCCGTGCACCTCGGTGCGCCGCAGCAGCAGGCCCAGATCGCCTTGAGGCGCGGGGTCAGACGCTCGGCCAGCACGATGCCGTAATCGTAGGTCAGTTCCTCGCAGGCGCGTAGCGGGCGCAGCGTTTCGATCAATACGCGATCCTTGCGCGCATCGCCATCGGCATCTTCTTCGAGCAGGGCGCGGCAATTGGGCGCGCAACTGTGATTGATCCAGCGCGCGATATTGCCTTCGCTATTGGCGTCGAGTACGTATTTGTCGTTTAGCGTGAACAGGAACGTGTGGCCGCTGTCGCTCGTGTTCGCATGCAGGCGATCGGCCTGCGCATGGGTCAGGCGCTTGCCACGATACTCGATGAGTTCGGTGTGCGCCGGGATGTCGACCAGCGCGAACACGCCATTGCCGTGGATCGGGGAGCGACGGGCAGCGATACGCTTGGGCATGGCGCGAGATGGATCAAAATGGGGCGCGCATCATATCGCGTTCCTTGCTCGCCGCTTGGTGTGACCGACGCGTTCACGGCGTGCATCGCCGGCATGTTAGCTTTCGCAGCATCGCCGCCCGATCAAGGACAAACGTCATGACGCGTCCGTTGCCCCCACTTTTGCTGCTCACCGCCCTCGTCTTCGTATGCGCTGCCGACGGTGCGGCGGCTCGCCGCCATTCCTCCCACACGCATTCCGAGCGTGCGGACGCAACCACGCAAGCGGGTAACTACGATTATTACGTGATGGCACTGTCGTGGTCGCCGACTTTTTGTGAAACGCACGGGGACGAGGAAGAGCAGTGCAACCACAAGGGTTACGGCTTCGTGCTGCACGGCCTGTGGCCGCAATACGAAAACGGTGGCGGCCCCCAACGCTGCGAAACAGACGCCGAACCCGATCGCAAGACGGCGGCCCAAGCGCTTGCTTTCATGCCGAGCATGCGTCTCATCAATCACGAGTGGCACGCGCACGGCGCCTGCACGGGGCTCGATCCGGCCGCTTATTTCGCGCTCGCCGATCGCGCGTTCGCGGTCATTTCGGTGCCATCCGAATTGAAGGCGCCCCGCGCTCCCTTGCAGATGGACGCAGCGCAGTTGCGCGGTGCGCTCGAACGCGCAAACCCTGGGCTGCGCGATGACATGCTGAGCCTGCATTGCAGCCAGGGTGAACTGGCCGAAGTGCGTGTGTGTCTGGACAAGAATCTGGTTCTGCGCAGTTGCGGCAAACGCATGCGCACCGGTTGTCCGGTGGCGGCGCCCTTCAGCATCCCTGCAACGCGTTGACGTTCGGCCAGTCGCTGTGGAACCCACCTACGCAACGACCGGCGGACAGCCCCGCGAAGACGTCGACCCCTGATTACCGATCGCCGAAGGTGAAGCGTGCCGTCAACCAGTACGAACGCGCCGGTAAACGGTAGTACTGCGCGTCACCCAGTTCGCTCTCTGCGACGGGATCGCGCCGATCGGACAGGTTGTAGCCGTCGGCGCGCAGTTCCCAGCGATCCCACGCATAGCCGACACCGGCGTCAAAAGTCGCATACCCATCGGCGATCGCGGTGTTGCGCTTGTTTAGCCAGCGTTTGCCGACATAGTCGGCAACGGCGTGCGCGCGAAAGCCCTGCGCGCTGGCGTACATCAGACCAACACTGGCGATATGTTGCGGCGACAATTCGAGCAACTTGCCGGCGAGCTGGGTCGGCGTGCCATCGAAGTCCTGCACGTAGTCGCGGAAACGCGCGTCGTGATACGCATAGGTGCCGACGACGCTGAGGCCATCGGCGAGATTCCAGCGTGCCTCCGCCTCGGCGCCCTTGAAACGCTCGTTGCCGCCATTGGCCAGGCCGGGCAAACCGTCGACGTCCTGATGCACGACGAGATTGCGAAAATCCATCCGGAACAGCGACAGATCCCACTCGAAGCGGCCGTCGAGGTGATGCCCCTTGACGCCGATCTCGGCGCTCTTGGCCGCTTCCGGCTTGAGAATGTCGAACTCGGGTTCCGGCCCGAAATCCTTGACCGCCGGCTTGAACGTGTTGCGATAGTTTGCATAGCCGGTGAGGTAGTCCTTGCCGTCTTGCCAGAAACGGTAGCTGGTGCCAAGCGCGCCGGCCCAGCGGTTGTCGGTGCGCCGATCGCTGCCCGCTTCAACGATCTCGGGCGTATCGCCGGTCAAGTCGAAGGCGATGCCGCTGCTCGATTCGCTGGTGTGATTGAAGCGTACGCCGGCTTCAAGCCGCCACGCATCCGTCAATGCATATTCGAGATCGGCATAGGCCCCGCTGAAGTTGCGGGTGTCGTCCAGACGGGTCGCTTCGTCGATGTGAAGGGCGTTCCATTCCGGCGCATTGGCGCCGCTGGGCAGCGTCGCATATTCGAAATTGTCGCTTTCCTGATTGCCCTTTCCATACAGATGATCGACGCCCCAAACCAGGGTCGAGCGATCGCTCAACGGCGTCGCCACGTGGCTGTCGAAATACACCTCGGTGCGATGTACGTCCTGATGAAAACCATCGGCGTTGTGAGTCACGCCGTCGTCGGCAAAATCCGCGCGCAGGAAGCCGCGCACGTTTTCCGCATTGCTGCGCGAATACGCAAGACGCGTGCTCCACTCGCCCAGATTGGTCGGCAGCACGTAGCCGAGCGCGAGCTGGCCGCGGTCTTCGTCCTGCATCGCGCCGCGCGGATTGGTGTTTGCATCAAGCGGCACGCGATCGGTGAGCACGCCGCCTTCACGCGGATGCGGACTGACCGGCTGCTGGTGCAATTGCGTGAAATCGGCATCCACCGAAAGCAATCCCGCACCCAACTCACCGGCGCCGCGGTACAGCAAATGCGCACGATTCCAGCCGGCACGATCGGTCGCCAGTTCATTCCTGTCCGCATCGAGGAGCAGCGATTGGCGCCACGGTGCACTCGCATCCGACAACGGAATCACGGCAGCAATGCGCGCGCCGCCGCGGCTGCCGACGCCCACCTCGATTTGCGCCGGCCCGAGGCCCGCGCCGTAGTGGATCACCTGGATCACGCCGACGAAGCTGGTCGCGCCGTAACTGACCGGCGCGGCGCCCTTGAGCACTTCGATGCGCTCGACATTGGCCAGATTGAGCGTCGCCAGCGCAGGTGTAAATGCGCCGCCGGACGGAATTCCGTCAACGACCAGCAGGAACGCATCGAACTCGCGCAAGCCCCACAGGGCCGGCACCGACGAGGCTGGTCCGCCATCGCCGCCAGGCGCGATGTCGACTCCGGCGACCAGCGCTAGCGCGGTACGCAAGTCGGTCGCGCCGCGCGCTCGCAGTTCATCGCCGCTGATCACACTGACGTTGGCGGCAACATCGCTCAACGCGATCGGGATTTTCGACGTGGTGACTTCGATCGGCTCGAGCGCCTGTGCTTCTTGCGAATGTACCGGCATGGAAGCTGCGGACAGTACGCCTGCCACGGCAATGCTGACGGTCACGGCGTGACCGCGCGATAAAGGAAAAAACATGAGATTGACCCCCGGGTCCCCGATCAACGGGTATTCCATGCAAGTTTGCAGCGTCCCCGCCCGCGCGATAACGGTCTTGCGGCGTGTTCCTTCTCCGCCGACAGACCGAGAGCCTTGCCGGCGAACGCTGTCCGGTATGCTGGATGCTTCGCCCGCACCCCACCACCTTCCATGACCCTGCTACGCCCGCGCCTGCGCGGCCTGGTGTTCAAACTCGGGTTGTTCTACCTGCTGCTGTCGTTGCCGACCCTGCTGGTGGTGGAGTCGGTTTTGCTGGTGCACGAATTCCATCATTTCATGGCGGGCGTGGCCGGCGGCAGTCTCGATCGTGCAGCCGAACGGGGCGCGCGCGATCTGGCGGCGCAATGGCCGAATTTGCGCGGCGCCGACACCACCGACACAGCGTCCTTGCGCCTGTGGCTCGACGATTGGCTGTTGCGGTTGCAGCAGCCGCGCGGCGGCTTGACCCCGGACGAGTCCTACGTGTTGATGGAATTGGCCGATGCACCGCTCGCCGCGGCAATTTTCTCCAGCGACGGCACCGAACGGGCGCGTTCACGTGTCGATCCGCACTGGACAGCACTCTTGCCCACTCCGGATGAAACCGCGACCGCCGCAGTTGCCGCAGCGACCAGCGCGATCGATCTTTCCGGCAGCGACAGCGCCCACATAATCCGGCGCGTGTTGGCGCCCGTGCGCAACGCCGCCGGCGCAACGCTGGGCGTGCTGTTTCTCGAGCTGCGCCTGCCCTCCCCGTGGCAGCGACTGTTGCGCGATTCGAGTTTCGAATCGCCGACCATCTTCGGCTTCCTGATCGTGTTTGGCCTCGCCTCGTCGATATTTCTTGCCGGCTGGGTCACGCGTCGCCTCAACCGCGTCGCGCGCGCCGCAAGCGCATGGAGCCGCGGCGATTTTGCCGACCGCATCGGCGATTCCTCGCACGACGAACTGGGCAGCTTGTCGGCCCTGCTCGATCGGATGGCGCTCGACCTCAAAGGGCTGCTGCGTTCACGCGCGCAGCTGGCGACCCTGGCCGAACGTCAGCGCCTTGCCCGCGATCTGCACGATACGGTCAAGCAGAAAGCCTTTGCCTTGAACCTGCAACTCGCCACCGCGCGCCGCGTGCTGGGCGACACGCCCGGCGCCGAACGCCTGGATCCGGCGCAGCGGCTGAGCCAGCAGATCCAGCAGGAACTTGCGCAGATTCTGGATGAAGTGGGCGCGGTCGATGCAGACCTGCCGCTAGCCGAACGCGTGCGTACGCGCGCAAACGAATGGGCTCACACCAGCGGCATGACAGTCGATTGCGTCCTCGACGACGTGCCCCCGTTATCCGCGCGGACCGAAGCGGCGCTTTTGCGCATCCTCGATGAAGCATTGTCCAATGTACTGCGCCATAGCGGTGCCAGCCGTGTTGAACTTGCGCTCCACCGCGAGGCCGGTCGCGTGCGCCTGTCAATCGCCGATAATGGTCGCGGCATGCCGGAGGCGGCCTCGCCCGGCATGGGGTTGCGCAACATGCGCGAACGCGCGCAGGCGCTGCCGGCCGGGAGCTTCCAACTGCATGCAATGCGCGGTCGCGGCACACGTATCGTGATCGATTTTCTGGTGACCGACAGCAACTCCGAAGGGCTATCGTGATGAACTTGCCGATTCGCATCGTCATCGCCGACGACCATGTTCTGGTTCGTCAAGGTATCCGCGCGTTTCTCGAAACGCATGCGGATTTGTCCATCGTCGGCGAAGCGGAAGACGCCGCCAGCGCAATTGCGCTGTGCAGCGCGCAGATGCCGGATGTCGCGTTGCTCGACCTGGTCATGCCGGGCGGCGGCATCGAGGCTACGCGTGCAATACGCGCTGCAAGCCCGCAAACCCAGGTCGTGCTGCTGACCTCGTTCGAGAACGCGCAGCAGATTCTTGCTGCGGTGCAGGCCGGCGCCTTGTCGTGCCTGCTAAAGGACATCGATGCCGATGCGCTTGCCGATACCTTGCGCAAAGCCGCACGCGGTGAGGCGGTGCTGCATCCGCGCATTGCCGCACGCCTGATGGAAGCCTTGCGCGAAGACGCGGACCCCGCTAGCGGACTGCTTGAATCGCTGAGTCAGCGCGAACACGAAGTGCTGGCCCTGATGGCCGAGGGCCTGAGCAATTCATCGATTGCCGAGCGACTTGGCATCGGCGAGAAGACCGTGAAGACCCATGTCAGCAATGTGCTCGGCAAACTCAATGTCAGTGACCGCACGCAAGCGGCGGTGTACGCGTGGAAGAGCGGAATGAAGCAGCGCTAAGCGCCGCACCGACATGAGAATCACCGCGTGCCGACCGGCGCGAATTCCAACTTGCCGCGTCGACACGACTGGCCGTGAGTGATTTCCCCTGCCCTGCATGACGCTTT
>CAJDTR010000050.1_pt1 | contig 17533 bp, 15 predicted proteins | sample 7389891 | NCBI WGS metagenome assembly CAJDTR01 (sample SAMEA7055657, study PRJEB34461) | soil metagenome | biome: terrestrial ecosystem; feature: Peninsula; material: soil | place: Antarctica | collected 2016 | reverse complement strand
GCGCATCGGCGCTGGCCCGCGATCTGGCAATGCCGACGCGGTTGTTGGCGGTGTTGCTGCAGACGGGTTCGGCGGCGGCCCGGCCCGATTGGCGCCCGCGATTTTCTGCGTGCGCCGATCATTGCGGTCAGCCGCGGCCGGCAGTGATGCATGAGCCGGTGCGGTTTGATTGATTGGCGGCGCCGGTGCGAGGGCGGTCACTTGGGCGGCTTTTTCGTCTGTCGGCACAACGGGCGGTGTGCGCGCGAACCACCACGCCGCACCGAGTGCGAGGACGATGAAAGCGCCCAACAACGGCAAGCGGCTGCGCCGTGCGCGCGCGGACAATACAGGCGAACCCAGAGTTGGGGCCTCGCCGAGGCGGCGCTGCTGTTCGGATTTCTTCAAGGCTTCGAGAATCAACGACATTGCTTTTCCTGACTGTGATGCGGCGGCTTTGTACGGTGCGCGTGACCCTCGTGCGAAGTTTCGTCACGATCTTGCAGGAGCGGCGCAAGCCGCGACGGCGAACGAGCCTCGAAAATACGTCGTCATTACGGCGAAAGGGCATCGCGGATTCCGCCCCTCCCACCTGTTGCGTTTCCTACTCCACCGTGCGCGCCAGATGCGGACCCGCATCGTCGAGTGCCGACAACGCAAACAGCGTTTCCGGTCCGATGATGCCATCGGCCTTTATCCCGTAGGCCTGCTGCAGCGCGCGCACCCGAGTAGCAAGCGCAGCATCGAACGTAGCCGATTTTCCATTGGCCTGCGCGCCGTTGTCGAACGTGGCCACGCGGTCGGTCGCCCACGCAACGCCAGCGCCCGTATCGCCGATCTGCAAGCTTGCCGTCACCTCCGCAGGCAAACGCCATAGGACGATGAAGTCGCCATTCCAGACCTTGGCAAGCGACGCGCGTTCAAGTTCGTAGCGATCACCGGCCAGATCCAGACGCACATGCCGTTTGCCGGCGCCTTGCAGCAGCGCGTAAGCCGGATGCGTCGGACCGCCCAGCAGCAGGATGAGCGGTCGATCGAAGCGCAGCAGTTGATCGAGCACCGCGTGCCCGCGCAGACAGGCTATGCCCGGCGCGACCAGTGCGGGGCAGCGGGTGGCGGCGCGTACCGAAACCGCGTCTGGGTCGACCTGCCAGCGCGCGAGCAACTGGGTGAATGCGGTCAGCTCGGTTTCCGGCGTCTGCGCCAGACGGGCCTCAAGGCGACGCGCTTCGGCATCGACGGGTGGCGGCACAATTACCGCTACTGCCGGTGTCACGGCAGGTTTCGCCGGCCGGTAGCCGTGCAAACCGGCGGCGATGGCGGCCGCAACCAGCACCAGCGCCGCGGCGGTCGCCCACCATCCGTAGCGACGCAACCAGTACAACGCATGTCCCGGCAACGTCTCGTCGGCGGCGCGATTGACCAGGCGCTCGCCAAGACTGTCTTGCTCGCGAGCAAAGCCGGCCATCAAGGCGCGATCGGCGATGATATTGATCAGGCGCGGCACACCGCCGGAGCGGTGGTACAAGGCCTTCAATCCCAGTCGCGAAAACGGCACCCGCGCGCAACCGGCCACGGCCATGCGGTGGCGAACGTAGGTTTCCGTCTCAAGTGCATCGAGCGGCATCAGGTGATAGCGCGCGGTGATGCGCTGGCTAAGCTGACGCAGTTCCGGGCGGTCGAGCATGTCGCGCAACTCGGGCTGGCCGAGCAGGATGATCTGCAGCAGTTTCTGCGTCGGTGTTTCCAGATTGGTCAGAAGGCGCACCTGTTCCAGCGATTCGGTGGACAGGTTCTGCGCTTCGTCGACAATCAGCACTACGCGCAGTCCTTGCGCATACGAATCGAGCAGGAACGCATTCAGGGTGTCGGTCAGGGCCTTTAAGCTGCCACGTCTGCCCTCGATATCGAGCTTCAATTCCTCGCACACGGTCTCGACCAGTTCGACCGGAGACAATTTGGGATTGAGCACCAAGGCGACGCGGGTGTCCTCCGGCAATTGTTCGAGCAGCAAGCGGCACAGCGTGGTCTTGCCGGTACCGACTTCGCCCGTCAACTGGACAAAGCCGCCGCTGCCGCCCTTGCCGATGCCGTACAACAGGTGTGCAAGCGCATCCCGGTGTCGTTCGGACAGGAAAACATAGCGCGGGTCCGGCGTGATCGAGAACGGCGGTTCGCGCAGGCCGAAATACTCAAGATACATGCGGCTATTTTACCTGAGCCGGCGCGGCGGGCGCAGGAATCGTGTCGGCCTGCGGCGCCTTTTCCAGAGCCGTCGACGCCGCGCATACCACGTTCTTGCGCGCCGTCGTCGTGTCCGGCGCGCGGTACGCCTGCCCGATCCTTGGCATGCGCGCCGACAGGGCCAACGCGTTGCCGTGCATGCGCCAGTCGTAGATCACGCTGAAGGCGAGCACGCGCGAGACGTATTCGCGCGTTTCCTTGTACGGGATCGTCTCGATGAAAAAATCCGGATCAAGCGACGGGCGCGCATCGAGCCAGCGCCCCACGGGCGCCTCGCCGGCGTTGTAGGCGGCGCTGGCCAGCCACGGACTGCCTTGGTATTTGTCCGCCATGCGTCCGAGAAAACGCGTGCCGAGCTGGACGTTGAGCGCCGGATTGAACAAATCCTGCGCGTTGCCATAGGGGAGGTTTTCCGCTTTTGCCACCTGTTTGGCGACAGCGGGCAGCAGCTGCATCAAACCGTAGGCGTCGGCCCCCGAATGGGCGTCGGTCATCCATGCGCTTTCGGCGCGGATGATCGCGTAGGTCCAGGCCGGATCGATGCCGGCGGTGTGCGATTCCCGCTTGACCTCGTTTTCCATGCCCAGCGGAAAACGCTGTTCGTACAAATGCTGGGTTGCCGGATCGGCCGAGTAGGCGAATACCGCGCGGTCGTACCAGCCACGACGCGTGGCGAGGTCCGCGGCGAGACGGCGCGCTTTTTCATCCAGCCGACTCATTGCGAACGCCCATTCGCGGCGCGCCTCGGGCAGCATGTCCAGCTCGCGAAACTCGAACGCTCGAGCGAGATCGGATTGCTTCGCCAGCATCTTCTCGATCGCCGGATCGCTGGCGAGCTTGGCCGGGCAAATCGAATAAGGCCGTTCGGTCCAATCGGCAGCGAGAAAGCCGTAGAAGTTGGTTTCCTGCGCGAGAGTCGCCAGCAAGGGAGCGGCGGCGTCCGGTTGGTTTAGTTTTTCCAGCAAGCGCGCGCGCAGGTAGCGCCAGCGAGGATCAGCCGCCTGCGCGGCCGGCATGCGCTCGAGGGCGGCAAGGGCTTCCTTGAAATTGCTTAGCACCAGCGCAATGCGTACGCGCCATTCGCGCGTGGCATCGTCGTCCGCATTGGCCGGCAAGGCTTGCAGGCGCGCCAGCGCGTCGGGTGAATAACTGGTTGCGCGGTACAGCGCAAGCGCATTGAGCACGCGGTTTTTCTGCGCGACGTCCCATTTGAAGCGCCCTTCCAGATCCGACCACGCGGTTTCTGCGGCGGCGCTAGAACGGCGCGCGTAGCGTGCCAGCCCCCAGGCGATCGCGTCGCGTGCGCGCGGCTCATCGGCCCAGTTTTTTGCCAGCGCGAAGGTGGCGGCCGGATCACGCAAGGCTGCGACGAAGCGATCCGCGGTGGCCCGCTCGGCTCCGCCGAGCAGGGCCGCCGCATTTGCCGCGACATCTGCATTTCCTGCCGCAGCGCTGCGATCGAGGCGCTCCCAAACATGTGTGTCGGCCAGCGCGCCGCTGGCGCGCGCCGCGCGGATCACCGTTGCGCAGGCTTGCGGCAGGGCTGGTGTGCCCGACCACAACGCGTCCAGATCGCGGCTGTAGTCGAGCCTCTCTCCCGCCGCAATGCGAGCCTGCAGCTCATCGCATTGCAGATCGCGCTCGCTACTGTTTTTCCACAGCGCTCGAAACGTCGGCCAGTCTTCGCGCCGGGCCAGTTCGCGCAAGTACGCATCACGAAGATCGGACGCCGGCAAGGTATCGGGCCAGCGCGCCAGATAGCGTTCCACTTCGCTGCGAGAAACTTCCTTGATGCGCTGGCGCAGCGCGGCCAGCTCGATATACGGCGTCAATGGATAGCGCGGGTCGAGCGTCGCTGCAAGTTTTTTCCATAGATCGTCGGGCGCGCGCGACGCTGCCGCAAATGCGGCGCGAAACTGCTGACGCTCGGTCGTCCGATCGGCTGCCGGAAGCGGCGCGCTCAACCAAAGCGCGCCGATCAGCATGAGGATTGATCGGGATAAAGCGAGACTTGAACGCATCACCACTTTGGCTATCGAGGAGGCACCACGCAGTTTAGCGGCCCGGCGATTCTCCTGCGGGAGCAGGTGCCCAAGCACATTCGCGCTAAAAAAGCCAGTGTATCCCGTCGGATGGGCAATTTATTTACAGGTTGTAGCAATAAATTCATACTTGTTTTACATTTTGTTCACATGCGCTCCAGCGAAACGAGAAGCGCGCGTAAAAGACGTCTTCATGCATTTTCCGCCCACCAGTCTCGGGAGAGTTCCATGCGTTCACGTTCAACCACCCTCGCGGTCAGCAGCTTGGCCGCCGCCGTATTGCTGGCGCTGCACGCAGGTTCTGCGTTCGCGCAGGATCGCGTTGGCGACGACGCACAGAAACTGCAGGTCATCGAAGTCACTGGCTCGCGCATCAAGAAGGCCGATGTGGAAGGGCAGACGCCAATCCTGACCATCACCTCGAAAGATATCGAGGCGACCGGACTTGGTTCGATCGGCGACGTGATTCAGCGCCTGTCGGTGAGCGGTTCCTCGCTCAACACCAAATTCAATTCCGCCGGCAACTTCGGCTTCGCGGCGGACGGTTCCGGCGTCGGATCCGGTTCCACCACGATCTCGCTGCGCAACCTCAACGCAAAGCGCACCCTGATTCTCGTCGACGGCTTGCGCTGGGTAAATGAATCCTCGGCCTCGGGCGTCTCCGCTGCGGTTGACCTCAACACGATTCCAGCCAGCATCGTCGACCGCATCGAGATCCTCAAGGACGGCGCCTCGTCGCTGTATGGCTCCGACGCGATCGCCGGCGTGATCAACATCATCACCAAGAAGAAACAGGACGGCGTCGGCATCGGCCTTTACTACGGCAATTACCAAATCGGCGACGGCACCACGTATTCGGGTCATGTGTCGATGGGTGGCCATACCGAGCGCGCGGATTTCTTTTTCGATGTCAGCCATTTCAAGCAGGAATCGATCAGTGCGGGCGATTGGGACCAGTCTTCGTTCCCGACCCCGGGCGCGGGCCTTTCCGGTGGCAGCTCGTATATCCCTTACACGCGCACGATTTTCTTCCCGACCGACCCGACCAACACCTATGGCGGCCTGTGTCCGCTGAATTCGAGTGGCGTCGCGCGCTGCAACATCGCCGCGAACGGCACCGTCTCAAACGGACCGCAGGATTTTCCGGGCGGCTTCCACAGGTTTGTCAGTGGCGGCCCCAATTCCGATCGCTTCAACTTCGCTCCCTACAACTTGCTGCTGACCCCGAATGAGCGCACCGGCATCTTCGGACAGGGTAGCTACGCCATCACCGACAACATCAAGTTCTACCTCAAAGGCCTGTACAACACGCGCAAATCGGTGAACCAGGCCGCACCAGAACCGATCGGTCTCGGCTCGGCGCTCAACACCAGCGATCTTGGCCTGAGCACCGGCGTCGACGTGAGCAACCCGTACAACCCGTTCGGCGTCACCCTCGATCCGAACAGCAACTTCCTCGGCCTCGGCCGGCGCCCGGTCGAAGGCGGCCCGCGCGTGTTCCAGCAGGACGTCGATACCCGTTACATCGCGACCGGTCTGCAGGGTTTCTTCAACGCGGCGGGGCGCGACTTCAACTGGGACGTCAACTACGTCGACAGCACCAACAACGCCACCCAGACCGTGCATGGCACTTACAACATAGCGCACATTGCGCGTGCGCTTGGCCCGATCGCCGACTGCACCGGTGCGTGCGTTCCGCTGAACATCTTCGGTGGGCCTGGCTCGATCACTCCCGAGATGCTGCAGTACATCCAGTTCATCGAGAACGACCGCAGCACGAACAAGCTGCAGATGTTCACCGCCAACCTGTCCGGCGATGCGTTCAATCTGCCCGCCGGCATGCTCTCGTTCGCGACGGGCTACGAGCATCGCCGTCTGCAGGGTTCGTACACCCCCGACTCGATCGTGATTGCGGGTGAATCGAACGGTGTGCCGTCGCTGCCGACCTCGGGCGAGTATTCGATCGACGAGCTTTACCTGGAATTGAACGCGCCGTTGCTGAAGGATGTCGCGTTTGCCAAGAGCCTCGATTTGTCGGTCGCCACGCGCTATTCCGACTACTCGACATTCGGCAGCACTACCAACAGCAAGATCGGCCTGCGTTGGCAGTTGAACGATGATCTGACCCTGCGCAGCACCTGGGCGCAAGGCTTCCGCGCACCCTCGATCGGCGAACTGTTCGGTTCACCGGCCCGCTTCGACGCATCGATCCAGGACCCTTGCAACGGCGCCACTGGCAACTTGGCCGCTAACTGCATCGCCCAGGGCGTCGCCAATCCGGGCACGTTCGAGGCATCCAACACGCAGATCTCGACGCGTACCGGCGGCAATATCGGCTTGCAGCCGGAAACCTCGCACAGCTTTACCGCCGGTGCGGTTTACAGCCCGGGCTGGGCGACCAACACTGTCTGGTCGCAGAAGATGGATTTCGAACTGACCTACTTCAAGATCAAGGTCAACAACTCGATCCAGGCTCCGGATGCACAGACACAGCTCAACCGGTGCGCGGAAACCAATTCGCCTATCTTCTGCACCGGCATCGTGCGCGGTCTGTCCGGCGACATCATCAACTTCAGCAACTTCCTGCAGAACCTTGGCACGATCAAGACCTCCGGCTATGACTTCGGCGCGAGCTGGGCCGGCAACGAAACCGCGTTCGGCACGTTTGGAGCCGGCTTGAGCACGACGTACACCGCGCACTACTCGTCGATCGCGAACGACTCGGGTCTGGCTGAGCCGCTCACGGTCGGCATCGAGACGAATAACCAGGCGTTGCCGAAGTGGCGGACTACGCTCAGTGGAACATGGGGATATGCCTCGTGGAGCGCGAGCTGGACGCTGCGTTACATTTCGGGCCTGACCGAGGACTGCAATCCGGACCTGACCGAGGCCGGTGCGGTATGCAGCCGACCGCTGGCGGACCTTTCGGGTGGCAAAAACCGCCTGGGCGCGACCACTTTCAACGATGCGCGCGTCAACTGGAAGGTTCCTGCCAGCTTCGACTTCACCTTGTCGGCCGGCATCAACAACATCTTCGACCGCAGCCCGCCGGTTTGCGTGTCGTGCTCGTTGAACGGCTATGACGCCGGCACCTACGATCTGCCGGGCCGCTTCGGTTATGTCTCGCTGAACATCAAGTTCTGATGCCGGAAGCCGCTTGAAACAACGAAAAAGGGCCGCCTCGTGCGGCCCTTTTTTTTGTCAGCAGCGCCTTGCGGCGAGCCGATGCTTTCTGTCGGGAAAAAGCATCGCGGCTGCCGCCGCTCCCACGACCCACGGCGTACTCAAACGAACTTCGAAAGGCTCTTTGGCAACACGATGCGGGCTGCGATCGGCAGGTGATCGGAAACCGGATGCGGCAACGCCCACAATTTTTCGACTTCGAGCGAGGCCGACACCAGGATGTGATCGATCGCGCGTACCGGTTGCCAGCTCGGAAACGTCATCGGCGATGTCTGCGGACGCACCAACGAGGTATGCGCAAAAAGAGAATCGAGGTCCTGGCTTTGCGCCGGTGTATTGAAATCGCCCATCAGAACGGCGTTGGGTGTATGCCCGATCAATTCGGCGATGAAGGCCAGTTGGCTCGCACGCGCAACCTTGCCCAGCGACAAATGCGCTATCACCACCACCAGCGAATTTTCGCCGCTGCCGAAACGTGCCCAGAGCGCGCCGCGTCCGGGGATGCGACCGGGCAATGGATAATCGAGGACTTCTTCCGGTTGCCAGCGCGCGAGCAAGCCGTTGCTTGAGGTGGCCAGGCGAGAGACGCGCCGATTGGGCTGATGGCTCCAGAACGGAAATCCTGCGGTTTCCGCCAAATACTGGGTCTGGTTGAGGAAGCCCGAACGCAAGGAGCCCGCATCCGCCTCCTGCAGGCCAACCAGATCGAACTCGGCGATGACACGTGCCAGTCCGTCAAGGTTCGCACGCTTGCCATGCGGCAGCACCTGTTTCCAGCTATGCGTCACGTAATCGCGGTATCGACGCATGCTGCCGCCAGCGAAAATATTGCAGCTCAGCAAATGCAGCCGGCGCGCATCGGCAGGTTCGGCAACAGGTTCGGCAACAGGGTCGGCGTCGGTCAGCATCATGGGTGCGAGGCTAACCAGCACACGCCGCAGCGGCAAGCGCCGAAAATCACGCCTGGTTCAGCGCGCATGGAGCGTAGGCGCGCCAGACGCGGCCACGCCTGCTATTTTTTTGCTTTAGCCGGCTTTGCGGCAGGGGCTGGTTTGCTGCCCTGCGCGTGTTCCTTCTTGACCAGCCAGTCGACCAGCTCGATCAACTGCGGATACCCGCCGGCGGCGGCCGAGGTGACCCGATACTTGCCGTCGACGACGATGCTCGGTGTGCCGTCAATCCCATCCGCCTTGACGATCTGCGTCGCCCGCGCAAGCTTGCTGTCCACTTCAAATGACGCGGATTCGGACAGGAATTTTGCCTTGTCGACGCCGTGCTGCGCGTAAAAGTTCGCCAGCTCATCGATTGTGCTCATTGGAATGTGATCGCGATGCAGCGCGTCGAACAATGCCTGATGGGTCTTGTCGAGCACGCCGAGCGATTTGGCGGTGTAGTAAGCGCGCGCAAACGGTTCCCATTGCGCGTTGAAGATGGCCGGCATGTAGTCGAAGCTCGCATAGTCGGGCAGCGACGCCTTGAGTTGTTCGGCATACGGCTGAAAATGCGCGCAGTGCGGACACGCGTAGGAAAAGATTTCAAGCACTTCGATCTTGTCGCCGCTGGCGGTGGGTTGCGGCGGATCGATCACGAAATAATTCGTGCCGGCGAGCCAGTCTGTTTTTGCCGGTGCGGCCGGGGCGACCGGTGCGGCGGGCTCCGCGGCGCTGACGGCCGCGACCAGCATGAGGCTGGCAAGTGCAAGACCAAGATGCTTCAACATGGACGGTTCCTCGTGAGTAAAGATGTTGCCTGAAAAGACCGCGCTCCAATGCAATCGTTCGCGTGTCCGCACCCGCGCCGGCGGGCGGTACGTCCTCCCACAAGGCTGATGGCAGTGCAGGACTTTGCCATGAACGCTCCGTGCTTGCCCCGTTCAGCGCTTGGCCGCGGCTTCGCGCGCTACCAGATACTGCGCAATCTCGACCATCTCGTCGAAGCCGATCTTCTTCTCCGTGTTGGCGACGACGCGGTATTTCCCGTTGACGATCAAGGTCGGGGTTGAATCGATGCCGTACTTGATTTCCAGGTCGTGTCCGCGCGCCAGATCGCCGTCGATGACGAACGATTGCGCGGTGGACAAAAACGCAGCCTTGTCGGCGCCGTGCGCGGCATAGAAATCGGCAATCTGATCGAGCGAAGTCATCGGCTGGTGATCCCGATAAATCGCATCGAACATCGCCTGATGCGTCGCGTCGACCAGACCCAGCGCCTTGGCTGTGTAAAAGCCACGCGCAAACGTCACCCAGATCTCATGGAAGTCCGCCGGCAACAACGCAAACTGCGCATTGGGCGGCAGGCTTGCCTTCAGCTTGTCCGCATAGGGCTGAAAATGCTCGCAATGCGGACACGCGTACGAGAATACTTCGAGCACCTCGATCTTGTCGGCACTCGCAGTCGCCTGCGGCGGATCGATCACCTGATAGCTGGTGCCCGCCTGCCACTTTTGCGCAGCATTGTCGTCGGCTGCACAGCCAGCCGAAGCACACACAATGCCCACTGCGAGAAGCAGGGTACGGATAAACATCGATCGCGATACTTGGGCGATTGAAAGGCTCGACGACGGCATCATTTGGCGACACTGTCTTTGGCGATAAGGAATTTCACCAGCGGCAGTACCTTGTCAACGCCACCGGCCGATTGCGCGGTCAGGCGGTATTTGCCGTTGACAATCAAGGTCGGCGTGGAGTCGACCCCGTACGCCTTGAGCTGGGCATCCGCGTGTTTCATCTTGGTGTTGACGGCGAACGAGTTGGCGACGCCGACGAAGTCTTCGGCCTTGACGCCGAACTTCGCATAGAACTTCGCGATGTCTTCGATCGAAGGCAGCGGCTTGATCGGCCGATGCGTGGTCGCATCGACAATACGCAGCGGACCGTCGTCTTTCCAGACAGCGTCAAAGGTGGCGTCGTGCGCCTTGTCGACCAGGCCCAGCGCCTGTTCGGCATAAAAGGTGCGCTGGAACACCGGCCAGTCTTCGTCCGGGCGGAACGAGGCGGGCAGGTAGACCATCTCGGCGTTGGCCGGCAATGCGGCTTTGAGCGCGCGCATGGTGGGTTGGAACATGTTGCAGGCCGGGCAGGCGTACGAAAACACTTCGACGATTTCAACCTTGTCGCCGGTGCTGGTCGGTTGCGCGGGTTCGATCAAAAAATACTGTTTGCCGGCTTCATAGGAATCGCCCGCCGCGTGCGCGAGTGCAGCAAAGGCGAGACCGAACAGCAGGGTGGAAACACGTCTCAACATCGAAATCTCCTGATGGGTTGATGGACTGGGCGCGCCTGGCACGCCCAACAAGCCGTCAATTACGCGCATGCGGGAAGGACTTTTCACCAGCGAAGGTGGTCTTCAGCTAGTGAATTGAATGGGCGTCCGCATCCCGGGCATGACGTCAAAAAGCTAGTTCGGACTCGGCTTTGATCACTTGGCAGCGGTTGCAGTTCCCGTGTCCGCCGTATGCAGGCCCTCGACATACGAGGCGACCGCCGCGATGTCCGCGTCGGACAGCGCCTGCGCAATGGTCGGCATGATTTTCGCCTTGGTGTCATCGCCCCAGGTGACACCGGTTTTCCAGTCGTGCAGCTTTGCGGCCACGTAGTCGGTCCACTGGCTGCTCAGCTGGGGGAAGCCGGTGCCAGCCATGCCGCGCCCGTCCGGCCCGTGACAGGCCATGCAGGCAGGCACGCCAAGCTTGGCGTCGCCGCCGCGGTACAACGCTTGCCCGCGTTCCAGGAGTTTCTCGTCGGCGACACCTGGCGACGCGGACTTGCTCGCGAAATACGCGCCGATATCGTGCATGTCCTGCTGCGAGAGGCTCGCCGCAAAGCCCATCATGATCGCGTTCTGGCGTTTGTGAGTCTGGAACAGCGTAATCTGGCGCGCGATATAGGCCTCGTTCTGACCGGCGAGCTTCGGATATTGCTTGTCGCTTGGATTGCCATCGAGGCCGTGGCAGGCGCCGCACACGGCGGCCTTGGTTTCGCCAGCCTTGGCGTCGCCGAACACAAGCTCATCGGCCGATGCGGGCGCAATTGCTGCACGGGTGGCTGGCGGATTCACGGCCTGCGCGGCAGTCGCTGCCGCGTCAGGCGCCGCCGCGGCCTGCGGGTCGGCGACGACAGGTTTGTCCGGCGCGGTTGCCGAGGCGTCGTTGACGGGCGTTTGCGCGATTGCGCAAGTCGTGGCCAACAAGGTCGCCGACGCGAACAAGTGCCGAACAAACACGCGCCGAAAGCTCATACACTCAACTCCGCAAAACCATGGGGACGACCGCAACACCGCCATTGCAGGACCGCACGGAGCGGCGACAGCGGACAATCGCGGAATTATCCCTGTGCATCCCGGGGCGGTCAAACCGCCATTCTCGAACGAAGCGTCTTTCATGCCCGTCAATCCATTCCGCCAAGCCCAATTCCTGACCAGCGCGAACCGTCCCGACCAGCTCCCCGCCGACAGCGGCGCCGAAGTCGCGTTTGCCGGGCGTTCGAACGCGGGCAAATCGAGCGCGCTCAATGCCATCTGTGACCAGCACGGTCTGGCGCGCACATCCAAGACGCCCGGTCGCACCCAGTTGTTGAATGTCTTCCCCGTCGGCGATCCCGCGCACCGCCTGATCGATCTGCCCGGTTATGGTTATGCCAAGGTACCCGAAGCGATGCGCGTGCATTGGCGTGGCGTGCTGGACAGATACCTGCGCGAGCGCACCTCGCTCAAGGGCCTGGTGCTGGTCATGGACGCGCGCCATCCGCTGCGCGAATTTGATTGCGACATGCTCCAGTTCGGCGCTGCCAGCGGTCGCGCCTGCCACTGTTTGCTGACCAAGGCAGACAAACTCTCACGCAGCGAGAGTCTGCGCACGCTGAGTGCGGTGCGCAAGGAGTTGGTGGACCACTATCCGAACGGCAGCGCGCAGTTGTTCTCCTCGACCGCCAAGACTGGCCTCGATGAGGCCCGTTCGCTGGTTGCCGGCTGGTTGGGACTGGGACGTCCCTGATTTCGCGCAAGCGCGGGAAAGCGCTGGCGTAACCGTACTTTTGTTCGGCATCGGCATCCCCATCTAGGCGGGCCGACACTTGCGCGAGGTCTTCGATGTCCGGCCCCAGTACCGTCAAGGACAACCCGATCACCGGTCGGGGCCAACTTGTCGACAACCTCGCGCAAGGCGAAAAACCGGCTGCCGCCTGGCGCATCGGCACCGAGCACGAGAAGTTTGGTTTCCGCCTCGACGATCTGCGACCGCCGACGTGGGAAGGTCCCCAGGGCATCGGCGAGCTGCTCGAAGGGATGACCCGCTTCGGTTGGGAACGCGTGCTTGAACACGGCAAGCTGATCGCGCTGCTGCGCGACAATGCCTCGGTCACGCTGGAGCCGGCGGGCCAACTCGAACTATCCGGCGCGACGCTGGAAACCATCCACCAGACCTGCGCAGAAGTCTCGCAGCATCTGGCCGAGGTCAAGACCGTCGCCGACGAGATTGGTCTCGGCTTTCTCGGCATGGGCTTCCAGCCAAAATGGCGTCGCGCTGACATGCCATGGATGCCCAAGGGCCGCTACCAGATCATGCGCAACTACATGCCCAAAGTTGGCTCACTCGGCCTCGACATGATGACGCGCACCTGCACGGTGCAGGTCAATCTCGATTACGCAACCGAAGCAGACATGGTGAAGAAATTCCGCGTCGGTCTTGCGCTGCAACCGATCGCCACCGCGCTGTTCGCTGATTCGCCGTTTACCGAAGGCAAGCCGAACGGTTACCAGAGTTATCGCTCGCATATCTGGACCGACACCGATGCGGGACGCACCGGGATGCTCGATTTCGTGTTCGACGAGGGTTTTGGTTACGAGCGCTACGTCGATTACCTGCTCGATGTGCCGATGTATTTCAGCTATCGCGATGGCAACTACATTGATCTGGCCGGCAAGTCGTTTCGCAAATTTCTGGCCGGAAACTTGAGCGAGCTGCCGGGCGCGAAACCCAGCCTGCGCGACTGGGCCGATCACATGACGACGGCTTTCCCCGAAGTGCGCCTGAAACAATTTCTGGAGATGCGTGGTGCCGATGGCGGTCCGTGGAATCGCTTGTGCGCACTGCCCGCGTTCTGGGTGGGTTTGCTTTACGACCAGAGCGCGCTCGATGCGGCCTGGGACCTGGTCAAGGATTTCACGCGCGAGGAACGCCACGCATTACGCGATGGCGTTCCAAAACACGCCCTGAAATTGCCGTTCCGCGCGGGTCATGTGCGCGATCTTGCGGCCGAGGCGGTGAAGATCGCGGCGCACGGTTTGCAACGCCGCGCCCGCACCAACAGCCACGGTGCCGACGAAACCATCTTCCTCGATGAGTTGATGCAGATTGTAGACGCGAACCAGACCCCGGCCGAACGCAAGCTCGAACTGTTCAACGGCGAGTGGAAACGCAATGTCGATCCCGTGTTTCGCGAGTTTGCCTACTGAGACAGCGGCCGTTGCTTGGGTGGCTCCCTTGTCGTCGCACGGAAGCTCACGCCGCGCTTACATCGCGCAAGGTCCAGTGCTTGCCGATCAGCAACGTCATGCAGTGCTTGATGATGGCGTGCGGCAATGAACTGACGACCTCGACGTTGACGTGCAGATCCGACTGACGAGCCTCCACCGTCGCTTCCGGATCGCTCTGGCCAAGTGCCGGATCAATTGCGTCCGGATTGGGCTGCATGGCGCGCCAGCGTTGCAATAAACCAGGTCCGCGCAAGGCTTCCTGCAACAGCGCCGCAAAACTTTCCGCCGAATCGCCCTGGAATGAAAGTTCGTGCGATTCGCCGCGCGCCTTGGGCAGATCGTCGATTGAAAACAGGTAGCGCTGCACGCTCATGAAAAAGCCCTAGAGTGGATACGCTGCAAAGTTTAGCAGCGCGCCAGCAGCCTCGGCGAGCCCGGAGCGTGGCGTTGCGATCAGAAATCTGCGGCACGCCGAATCGAACGACATCAGCTCCGGCCAATGGGTGGCGATGCCGAGCGCAAACCGGCAAGCGCGAGCAGCCACGGCAACCAGACCGTGCGACGTGCATTGATCGCGACGCGTGCATCCTGCCCGGCGTCAGAGCGCGCCCGTATCGAGCGCAGGCGCAAACGCGCGCGCGCCAGCGTCCGCTGCGTGATCGAGCACGCCGAGCAGCGGGACGGCGATGCGCGCGCGCAGCGTGTCGATGTTTTCTTGCGCGAAGGACATGTCCGTGTCGAAATGGTTGGCGATCCACCCCGCCAGTCGGCAACCGTCGGCGTCAATCGCGCGCGCACTCAGCAACGCATGATTGAGGCAACCCAGGCGCAGGCCGACGACGAGGATGACCGGCAGGTCGAGCGCGCGCACGAGATCAGCCTGCATCAAGTCTGCAGATAACGGAACGGCCCAGCCGCCGACGCCTTCGACAACGATGCGATCGGCGCCGCGGGCGAGGCGCGCGTAGGCATCGATGATCGGTTGCAACGTAAGGACGTGATGCGCTTCCGCGGACGCAAGATGCGGCGCAATCGGCAACGCATACGCAAACGGGTTGCAGTCGGCGTAGGCGGGCACGGGATCGCTGACTGCGATCAGCGCTTCGGCGTCCTCGTTGCGCAGGCCATGCGCCGTCATCACGCAACCGCTGGCGACCGGCTTCATGCCGACCGTGCGCAGCCCGCGTGCGCGCAGCGCGACGATCAACGCGCAACTCGACCACGTCTTGCCGATGCCGGTGTCGGTGCCGGTGACGAACACGCCGCGCGCGCTCACGCGTGCGCGGCGAGTGCGGCCAGACGCTGTCGCAGGCGACGGCGCAACAGAGGACCGGAGAATACGAGTACCCAGTAGGTGAGTCCGGGCAGCGTGAACGCGATTCCCGGCGAGTAAGGCGGAATGGCCAGCGCGAGCAACCCCGAAGCGAGGCCGACGCCGGCGTTGATCGACCAGCGCAAGATACCCGCACGAGTGATCTCGATTTCGCCGGCATCGAGGCCGAGGTCCGCGCCGAGCTTTCGTGCATGCAGGTAGAACAGCAGTAAAACGCCGGACATGCTTGCGTACGCTACACCGAAGATGACGAACATCGCCTGCATGTCGGACCACGCCTGCGGTACGAAGGCGCCGGGCGCCGCTCTGCCGCCCACCGACATGAATGCGGCGGTGAACATCATGCGCAGCGGATAGACGTAGATCAGCACGAGGAAGACCAGCACCAGGCTGAGCACTACGCTGCGCCCGTCCTCCACTCCGTAGCGGCGATACCAAATGTAGTGCGCATGCCAGAACAAACACAACAGGGCAAAGCTCGCGGCGTAACCGGGCACTCCCTTGACCGCATCAATCAGCTCGGCAATGTTGACCGGTACATGGCCGCCGCCGATCATCAGCAAGGTGACGGCGAACGCGAATGCGGCATCGGTGAACGCCTCGATACGCGTGTTCTCCCGACCGCGCAGGTGAAAACCCATGGGATCGGCACGCAGGACGTGGGACATGCGTTTTTTTCCGGATCGACAGGCTGCGCAGTATGCCTGCAGCGATGCGAGTGGCGCACGCGTACAATGGCGTACCTGCCATTTTCCCTGTCGGAGCGCCATGTTTGTCGCTGCCTCCATTGATGCCGCCAGCAAGCCGGCGTTGTATGCCGAACTCGCGCGCCAGGCAGAAAGTCTGCTGCATGGCGAACGCGACCGCATCGCCAACGCGGCAAATTTTGCGGCGCTGGTCTGGCACGCGTTGCCGGATATCAACTGGTGCGGTTTTTATTTCTTCGATGGTGCCGAACTGGTTGTCGGTCCGTTCCAGGGCAAGCCGGCGTGCGTGCGTATTGCTCTCGGCAAGGGCGTTTGCGGAATCGCGGCGACAACGCGGGAAGCTCAACTCGTGTGGGATGTGAACGCGTTCGATGGACACATCGCCTGCGACAGTGCATCCAGGTCTGAGGTCGTGGTGCCCTTGCTCCAGGGGGAACATCTGCTCGGCGTGTGGGATGTGGATAGCCCGCAGGTCGGGCGATTCGACGAAGAGGATCGCGCTGGCATGCAACAACTGTGCACCGTCTTCATGCACTCTTTGCGATAACCGCGGGTTTCAAACGAGGACACCATGAGCGCTCGCGACATCAAGATTCGCAATGTCGGCCCGAAATCGGCCGCGTGGCTGCGCCAGATCGGTGTGCGCACAACCGAAGATCTCGCGCGCGTAGGCCCGGTCGAGGCATTTCTAAAGATCAAGCGCGCCGGTTTTCGACCCAGCTTGAATCTGCTTTATTCCATGGCGGGCGCGCTCGCCGATTGTCACTGGGCAGATTTGCCCGAGGAACAGAAACAGCTTTTGCTCAGCACGCTCGAGGCGGCCGAATCGGCCAATCCAATCCGCACGCGCTGGGAAAAGCAGAAGGCAGCAAGCGATCGTTCCGACACACCACATTCCGATCAGTCAGAAAGCGACGAACCCGCTGCAGGCGGATTGTTCGACGATCCGCCGGCGGACGGCGAGCAGACAAGCGAACCCGATCGTGAGCTGAGCCGTTTCGACTAGCGGCCGTTCATCGCTACCTTCGTACCACCGCGTAATCGCGCGCATCCTCGCGCCATGGTGGCGTGGTGCGGATCGCCGGCAGGATCTCGTCCACGTGCTCGACCATCCGCCATATATCGCGGTGTTCGGGATTCATGAAACGCTGCTCGATCACCTGTTCCAGGAAACGCTGCAGCGGGGCATAAAATCCATTCGTGTCGAGCAGCACGATCGGATTGCGATAGAGGCCGAGGCGCTTCAAAGTCATCGCCTCGAACAATTCCTCCAGCGTGCCGCAGCCGCCAGGCAGCGCGACCACGGCGTCCGAACCGGTCAGCAATCGATGCTTGCGCTCGCGCAAGTCTTCGACGATTTCGAGATTGCCAACACCCGGATGCTGCCATTCCACCTCGACCATGAAACGCGGAATCACGCCGATCACTTCGCCGCCTAGCGCGAGTGCGCCATTGGCGAGCGATCCCATCAAGCCGGCTCCGCCGCCACCATAAACAATGGTGCAGCCCGCCTGGGCGAGTGCGCGACCGAGCGCATCCGCGGCGTCGTGATAGACGCGATCGCAAAGTTCGCT